>ENA-OQBT01000091-OQBT01000091.1-human-gut-metagenome-genome-assembly--contig:-NODE-91-length-59653-cov-3.720677_pt1 | contig 59653 bp, 67 predicted proteins | sample MGYA00242749_ERZ504557 | MGnify/ENA primary metagenome ERZ504557 (study PRJEB26092, sample SAMD00036243) | human gut metagenome | host: Homo sapiens | study: EMG produced TPA metagenomics assembly of...
AAAAAGAGGAAAACTTAAAATATTTTTTGGCTATGCAGCTGGTGTTGGTAAAACTTATGCAATGTTAACCGCAGCCCATGAGGCTCAGAATAGAGGAGTTGATGTAGTTGCTGGATATATTGAACCTCACGCTCGTCCGAAAACCGCAGCCCTTCTGGATGGTTTAGAGATGCTTCCACAGTTAGATATTGTTTATAATGGGATTCAATTGCATGAATTTAATTTGGATGCGGCGATTGCACGAGCTCCTGAATTAATTTTGGTAGATGAGCTTGCTCATACTAATGCTGAAGGTTGCCGTCATGTAAAGAGATATCAAGATATTGAAGAGCTTTTAAAAGCAGGGATAGATGTTTACACGACAGTTAATGTCCAACATATTGAAAGCTTAAATGATATGGTTGCTTCTGTCACGGAGGTACTCGTAAGGGAGCGTATTCCAGATTCAGTGTTTGATAATGCTAATCAAGTTGAGTTAGTAGACATTGAACCGCAAGACTTAATTGAGCGTTTGAATGCTGGTGCCATTTATCAAGAGTCGCAAGCTAAACGAGCAGTTGATAATTTTTTTACTGTAGATAATTTAACAGCACTTAGAGGTATTGCATTGCGTCGTTGTGCCCAACGTGTTGAGATTCTTTCAGAGAATGCGCGCATTAAGAATCATGGTGATTATTATATCGATGAACACATACTTGTCTGTTTATCCTCATCTCCTTCGAGCACTAAAATTATTCGAACAGCGGCTAGGATGGCAAAAGCTTTTAAAGGAAGGTTTACAGCTTTATTTGTTGAGACAGCTGACCTTTCTACAATGGATGACAAAAATAAGGAGCGTTTATATGCTAACTTACGACTAGCAGAGCAGCTTGGTGCTCAGGTTGAGACAGTTCGTGGAGAAGATGTTCCTTTTCAAATTGCGGAGTTTGCGAGAGTATTTGGAGTGTCTAAACTTGTTATTGGACGAAGTTCAGCAACTAGACCACACTTTTTCAAGAAACCAACACTAACAGAAAAATTGGTAGAAATGGCCCCGAATTTGGATATTTATATTATTCCTGATACGTTGCCATCGGTTTCTGTTTATCGAGCACGAAAAGCACAGAAAAAGAAAAACATCATTTGGTCAACTACTGATATTCTAAAATGTCTTGTCATTTTAATCATATCTAGTTTAATTGGATACACTTTCCGTAATTTAGGATTTGATGAGGCTAATATTATTACAGTCTATGTGCTGGGTGTCTTAATTACTGCAGTGGTGACAACACATCAGATATATAGTTTAATATCTTCGGTAGTTAGTGTTCTTGTCTTTAATTTTATTTTTACTAAGCCTCAATTTACTTTTCAAGCCTATGATCAGGGATATCCAGTAACTTTTCTCATAATGTTTTTTGCTGCTTTTTTAACAGGATCCTTGGCAAATCGTTTAGAAAGACATGCAAAACAAGCTACACGTGATGCTTATCGTATGAAAGTTTTATTTGATACAAATCATCTCTTACAGAAAGCGAAAAGTAGGCAAGATATTATATCTGCTACTTCAAATCAGATTGTCAAGCTCTTAGGTAAAGACGTTGTTTTTTATTTGGCAAAAAAGGAAACGCTGGGTGAGCCCTATATTTTTTCAGCTACGAAAGATTTGCTAAATAACGGCTATACTAGTAGCAATGAAAAAGCAGTCGCAGAGTGGGTGTTTAAAAACAATAAAGCTGCTGGTTCAACGACTGATACTCTCCCAAATGCGAAGTGTTTATATTTAGCGATTCGAGTTAATAATAACGTGTATGGTGTAGTAGGAATAGTTATTGATGAGCAGCCTCTTGACTCATTTGAAAAAAGTATTCTTTTATCCATTATTGGAGAGTGTGCATTAGCCTTGGAAAATGAAAAGAATGCTTATGAGAAAGAAAAAGTAGCTATTCTTGCTAAAAATGAGCAATTACGTGCTAACTTACTACGTGCTATTTCTCATGATTTACGTACACCACTGACTTCTATATCAGGAAATGCTAGTAATCTCCTTTCAAATGGCGATTCCTTTGATGAAGCGACTAAAAAGCAGATGTACACAGATATCTATGATGATTCTATGTGGCTTATCAATCTTGTCGAAAATCTATTAGCTGTGACAAGAATTGAAGAAAATAATGTAAATTTACGCATTATAGATGATTTAGTTGATGATGTTGTATCAGAAGCATTACGCCATGTGAATCGAAAAAGCGTGGAACATCATATTGAAGTGAAGCATAAAGATGAGTTTCTTATTGCTAAAATGGATGCCCGACTAATTGTTCAAGTCATAATTAATATCGTTGATAATGCTATAAAGTACACACCTCAAGGATCACATATCCTTATTCAAACAGAACGACAAGGTAATAAAGCAGTTATTTCCATATCAGATGATGGTGAGGGGATGTCTGATGAGGTGAAGGAGCGAGTCTTTGATATGTTCTATAGCGGGATCAACAAAGTTGTTGATAGTCATAGAAGTTTAGGGTTAGGTTTGGCTTTATGTAAATCAATTATCAATGCCCATGGAGGAGAGATTAGTGTTTCAGATAATATTCCTCAGGGGTCAATATTCACATTCACTTTACCTATAGGAGGACAAATACATGAATAAAACACTTGTTCTATTAGTAGAAGATGATTCATCGGTAAGGAATCTGATGACGACAACCTTAAAAGCACATGGTTATCGTTATTTAACTGCACCTAATGGTGATGCAGCAATATTGGAAGCATCTTCACATAATCCAGATATTGTGTTACTTGATTTAGGGTTACCAGATATGGATGGTGTTGAGGTAATTAAAAAAATTCGTTCCTGGTCAAGTATACCCATTATCGTTATTAGTGCACGAAGTGAAGATACCGACAAGATTGATGCACTAGATGCAGGTGCAGATGACTATTTAACTAAACCGTTTTCTGTTGAGGAACTGTTAGCACGTTTGCGAGTAACGCAAAGAAGGTTAACGATGATGCAGAGATTTTCTCCTACAGAAGCTTCTGTTTTTATAAATGGAGAACTACGAATTGATTATGCAGCAGGGTGCGCCTATATTAATAGTGAAGAATTGCATTTAACACCTATTGAATACAAATTACTTTGTTTATTATCGAAAAATACAGGAAAAGTTCTGACGCATACCTATATTACACAAAACATATGGGGGAGTAACTGGGACAATGATATTGCCTCTTTGCGAGTATTTATGGCAACTCTGAGAAAAAAATAGAAAAAGAACCGAATTCTCCTCAATACATTCAAACTCACATAGGAGTTGGTTATCGCATGTTAAGAGTAGAGTAGCTTGAGGAAGTCTCTTACTCTGTGTTAAGAGAGGTAATCGTATAATGATTCAGTTTTGAGATAATAAGAAGTATGCGATACTTGGTGTTTTATAACCCGAATCAGTGATGAGATAGTATGGCTTCAACTCTTTGATTTGGTTAAAAAGTTCAGAACTGACAAAAATGGGAGAATACAAGGGAAAAGATAAAGGGAGTCTCTCCCACCTCCAATCTCAAAATATTCGGTACTTAATGGGTTATCCAATTCTTCCAATTAGCTATGTCAAGACGAGAACACCCAATTATAAATGAGCGTCAACAGTTGAATACAAAATGATAATCGAATTTCTTTATTTGTAGCTCAAAAAGGAAAATGTGATGTCACAGATCAGGAATTGGATATGGATGATATTCATCGCCTGATTCATGCAACAAATGAGAAGATTATCAAAAATTTCTTTCAGCTTTTGAGTTTGGCTAATATAGGGATGCCCAAATCAGTTACGTGAACTTGTAGGAACTTCACCACTTTTGAAAGAAAATTTGAACTTAGAATAATAATGTTAATCATATCATCAATATAGCACGATAAAGCAAAATTATGATAATACACTATTGATGGAGCGCCGTGTGCAGTGAAAGTCGCACGGTGTGAAGTGAGGGAAAAATGGAGATAGTATCAAAGTTTTACCTATCGCTATAGAAAGCTTACTCGGATGGCTCTTTCCTTATCTCCGAAACCAACTATAATGGCAATCCAAACTACACCTTCCGTAAATTATCTGGGGTGGATAGTAGCTTGAGTTTTGCTTATACGACGAAATAAAAAAGGTATACTAACAAAACGCAATAATGTTAGGACATCCTTTTGATTTATCTTGGATTATTTCAAAACAATATGCTAATATTATAGTAATATTTAGCATATTATTTTGGATGATGGTGTGTGTTTCTAAAGTTAGCAGTGATGGAGTTTCAAAAGCACTAGATTATTTTGAAGTGAAGGTAAAAGAAGCAGTGTTTGTAGGCGATTCAGATGCAGATATAATTTCTGCCAAGGATGGTTTGTGGTCAATCTGTTGGTGTAAATTGGTACAGAAAAAGGCATTTTAAAAGTATTCCAGATATTATATCCGAAAGTCCATCAGATTTGATAAATCAAGAACTTTTAGAAAGGAGAGTATTATGGATTTGAAAGCGCTTATTTTTGATATGGATGGGGTAATAGTTGACACGGAGTATCAAGATTTTTCGATACAAAAAGAATTCATAAAACTTTTTAATCCACACTCTAATTATAGTGATAAAGAGTTATTAGTACTAGTAGGTAAATCCTATTTGACACTTTATAAACTTTTACAGCATTTTATCGGCGAAGAATATAGTATAGAAAAAATTGAGAAAGAATATGGTGTTTTCAGTGATGTAAAATATAGTAAATTGAATTATCGGGAATTATTTAGGGAAGACATTATAAAAATTCTAGATTTTTCTGTTGAAAATGGCATAAAGTTAGCTCTTGCCTCTTCTTCAAAGTATAAACATATTATTGAGATTCTGGAAAGTTGTGGTATAAGAGGTTATTTTGATGTTATAGTTAGCGGTGAAAATTTTATGGAGAGTAAGCCTAATCCAGAAATTTACCAAGCGACATTGAATGAATTGTCTGTTCAGGCTGAACAGTGTATTGCTATTGAAGATTCTTACTCAGGGATTGAAGCATCAACGAGTGCTGGTATTGCTACTATTGGATATTACGATAGTCGATTGCCACTATTTAATGATAAGGCAAATTGGAAAGTCGGAAGTATGCAAGAAGCATTGAACGTAATTCAATCACAACATAGGTTTTAAAATATCTAGATGCATTAAAAAAATAATTTAGGCGATATAGCAATTTTGAACTGCACTCTAAAAGTCTGTAATTTCTTTGTAGTCAGATATTTGATATTCTCCAATTAAGCATTTTCGATTCTATGGTTTTCTGTTTATTGCTTCTTCATTTTTATAGTGTAACTATTCCATATATCTGCTGCAATACAAACCAGCATAGCATGATGTCTTAAATTGTCTTCTTGATAAGGATATGTAGACTGGATACGGTGTTTTCTTTGTTTTTATTTTGGGGAGTTTAATTATCTCCAGAGTATTTTAAGGAAAGATAAATAAAAAAATCACAAGCTATTTTCACAAACTTTCAAATGAACTATGATATAATTGAATCATACTTGTGAAAAAATAAAAAATTGTGATTTAGATTTGACTGATTTTTACACCAAATCCAGCTATGAATTTGATGCTCTTCGATGGTAAACAACACCGCTATGAATTAGTCATCTAAAGATTTATAGGAGATATAATGACAGATAACAATAAACAATATGGGGCTGATTTGGTAGTGGATAGTCTCATCAACCATGACATTGACTATGTTTTTGGTATTCCTGGTGCTAAAATTGATCGTATTTTTGACACTCTTGAAGATAAGGGACCACAGTTGATTGTAGCTCGTCATGAGCAAAATGCTGCTTTTATGGCACAAGGGATTGGACGTATTACAGGTACACCTGGCGTTGTGATTACAACAAGTGGACCTGGAGTTTCAAATTTGGCGACAGGATTGGTGACCGCAACGGATGAAGGGGATCCTGTTTTAGCGATTTCAGGTCAAGTAAAACGTGCCGATTTGCTGAAACGGTCTCACCAATCTATGAAAAATGTGGCAATGATGGAACCAGTTACAAAATATGCTGTAGAAGTTCATGAGCCAGATACTCTCTCTGAAACAATTGCTAATGCCTATCGTGTGGCAAAGTCAGGTAAACGTGGTGCAAGCTTTGTTTCCATTCCACAAGATGTGACTGACAGTTTGGTTTCCGTAAAAGCATCAAGCCATTAACAGATCCTCAATTGGGTTCTGCGTCAGTTGGTGATATCAACTATTTAGCGCAAGCTATCCGAAATGCCGACTTACCAGTTCTTCTTCTGGGAATGGTGCTTCAACGCGTGCAGTTACAAAGTCTATTCGTAAGTTATTGGATGCTGTAAAATTACCAGTTGTTGAAACTTTCCAAGGTGCAGGTATTGTTTCTCGTGAGTTGGAAGAAGATACTTTCTTTGGACGTGTTGGGCTTTTCCGCAATCAGCCAGGTGACATGTTGCTTAAAAAAGCTGACCTTGTTATTGCTATTGGTTATGACCCAATTGAGTATGAAGCCCGAAATTGGAATGCTGAAATTTCAGCTCGTATTATTGTTATCGACGTTGCGCAAGCTGAAATCGATACTTATTTCCAACCAGAACGTGAATTGATTGGTAACATTGCGGATACGATTGATTTGCTCTTGCCTGCCGTTAATGGTTATGTTTTGCCAAAAGCATCAGTAGATTATTTGCAAAATCTGAAGAAAAATGTTGTCGAAGATGTCAAATTTGACCGTAATTCCAAGGAAGGTTTGGTTCACCCGCTTGATGTTATTGATGTCTTACAAGAAAATACAACAGATGATATGACTGTCACTGTTGACGTTGGTAGTCACTACATTTGGATGGCACGTTATTTCAAATCATACGAAGCTCGTCATCTGCTCTTTTCAAACGGTATGCAGACCCTTGGAGTTGCACTTCCTTGGGCAATTTCAGCAGCACTTGTTCGTCCAAATACGACAGTTGTTTCAGTGTCTGGAGATGGTGGGTTCCTTTTTTCAGCACAAGAATTAGAAACTGCAGTACGTCTCAAGTTGCCGATTGTCCATATCATTTGGAATGATGGCAAGTACAATATGGTCGAGTTCCAAGAAGAAATGAAATATGGTCGTTCATCAGGTGTTGACTTTGGTTCTGTTGATTTTGTAAAATATGCTAGCAGTTTTGGGGCAAAAGGGTATCGTGTTGATAGTAGAGCTTCATTTGAAGAAATATTCAAGGAAGCTTTAAAAGAAGCAAATAATGGACCAGTTTTAATTGATATTCCAATTGACTACAAAGATAACATCAAACTTGGTGAAACAATCTTACCAGATGAATTTTATTAAACTTGATTTTTTAATCATATGACAATAAAATAATATCAGAAGGCACTATTTAAGGTTATTGATGAAAGTGAAGGAGAATATGTCAGAAGCAATTAAACTGTTTCAGTATAATACGTTAAGTGCACTTATGGCTGGTCTTTATGGTGGAACATTGACTATAGGTGAACTTTTAGAACATGGGGATTTGGGGATTGGAACACTAGATTCTATTGACGGGGAACTGATTATTCTTGATGGTAAAGCGTATCAAGCTAAAGGATCTGATGGTAAAGCAGAGGTGGTAGAAGTTTCTGATGATGTCAAAATTCCTTATGCTGCTGTCGTCCCTCACCGAGCTGAAGTGATTTTTAAACAACGCTTTGAAATGACTGATAAGGAATTAGAAAAACGCATTGAGTCATATTATGATGGTGTTAATTTATTTCGTTCAATTAAGATAAAAGGAACATTTGTGAAGATGCATGTTCGTATGATTCCAAAGTCAGCCCCTGACATTAAGTTTGCTGATGTTGCTACACGCCAACCAGAATACACACGTGAAAATATTTCAGGGACGATTGTCGGAATTTGGACACCAAAGATGTTCCATGGTGTGAGTGTTGCAGGTTATCATTTGCATTTTATTTCTGATGATTTCACATTTGGTGGTCATGTGATGGATTTTATTATTTCAGAAGGTGTTGTTGAAGTTGGACCAGTTGATCAACTAGATCAGCGTTTTCCGGTTCAGGATCGTAAATACCTTTTTGCAAAATTTAATATGGATGAATTGAAAGAAGATATTGAAAAAAGCGAATGACGTCATGAATGTCATTATACGCATAAGATGTCTTGGTTCTATTAGGAAAATTAGAAGATATGGGTTGTTACGCTGAAATATCTAGAAAATCAGGAGTAGTCTCACAATAATGATACTATCATAAAGAGAATCTTGTATTAAAAAGCTATATGAACTTATAGAAGAATGACACTTTAATCTGTACTGCCCCCCAAAAAGTTGGACCATTAATTATGATAAGGATTTAGTTCTGTATTGTACAGGGCTAAGTCCTTTTAGTTTTGCCTTGATACGTTTATTGTTGTAATAAAAAATATAATCTGTAATGGCTTGTCAAGCGATTTAAAAGTCTTTTCATAACCGTAAAACATCTCAGACTTTAAGATACCAAAGAAGGACTCCATCATGCCATTATCTGGGCTATTCCCCTTGCGAGACATGGACGGACGAATCCCCTTGAATGCCAAGAAATCATGATAAGACTGGTGTTGATATTGCACCCTTGGTCGCTGTGAAGAATAGTTCCCTGGTAAGAGTTAGCTGGAAATGCTTTTTTAAGCATGGGTTGAATCTGTTTTAAATCAGGTGAGCGTGACAAGGTGAACTCAATAATCTCACTATTGTAGCCATCAAGAACAAGAGATAAATAGAGCTTCTCCTTAATGTTTGGTAAAGCGAATTCAGTGATATCTGTATAACACTTCTCATAAGGCTTAGTCCCTTCAAACTGACGTTGAAGCAGATGATCAGCTTTCTTCTCAATCTCTCCCTTGTACGACGAGCATTTACGCTTACAACGAATACAAGCAGCGAGTCCCATGACTGTCATTAAACGTTGAACCTTCTTATGATTGATAACAAATCCACGGTTTCTTAGTTCTAAATGAATACGGCGATAACCATAATTACCTTTATGGTCATCGTAAATGGTTTGAATCATCTCTTTGACCTTCTTATCTTTATTAGCTCTATGAAACCGTTTCAACTGATAATAGTAAGTAGAACGAGCTAGCTTAGCGGTTTTCAGTAAGAGGTCTAATCGAAATCCTCCTGAGACCAGTTCTCTAACAGTCTCCGCCTTGTGCGCTGTAAGATTTCTCCCTCAAGCGCAATTCTCTCAACTTTTTTAGATAAGCTACCTCAGCACGCAGATGTTCATTCTCTTCAAGAACATGCTCTAGCTCAGTCATCTCTTCAGGCGTCTTTTTAGGTTTATCCCCCCATCTTACTCGGTCTCCCTCGTTGTTTCTCAACAATAATATACCCGTTTTTCTTGTATTGTGCTATCCAATTTGGTAATGTTCTCATATTAGGAAGCGCATAGTCAATAGAAACACTCCCTTGAGAATCCCCTTCAATCAGAACCTTATCAATGATTTCCTGTTTTAGCTCAGGGGAATAGTGACGATTGGCTGTCTTTTGAATAACCTTGATGCCATGACGCTCATTAAGCGGAACATATTAAGTTATTAGTATTCATACCGAACTGGTCATGAATGTGTGACCAAGTAACGCCTGATTTTCTCATCTCATATATTTTTACTTTATCTTCATAACTTAATGTCATGCAAAAAGCACCCTAATCGTTAGATTTTATGTCCAACTTTTGGGGTGCAGTTTAAAATTGATTGTCTTTTTTGTTTTGTAGATATTTAAGGGTGAATCTTTAACACACTTATATTGAATAGATCTGATTGTGTGTCAGAAATAGTATCAAATATGAAGTCTGATAGAAGTATTTAAAACGATTGTGGGAGAGGGGATATAGTGATGAGCCAAATTTGCTTACTTCTGCGGTGATTTTAAACACTTTGAAAAATTGATTATACTAAACAAATAAGTTGTTGGGAAAAAGTCCTTGTTTATGATACTTTTCCCAATATGAGTTACTAAGTTTCATTATGTTGATAATCTATTGTTTTCCCCTAATGGAGTTGATAAAATTAAAATGTAAACGATAACAAAAGGAGAAAATCTTATGTCAGTAGTATTAGCAAGAATTGATCAACGTCTTATACATGGTATTGTAGTTACCCAATGGGCAGGATTTACAAAAGCAAAACGTCTCATGGTTGTGGATGACGAGATTAGCAAAGATGAAAGTCAGAAGGCAGCAATGAGAATGAGTAAGCCAGCTGGTACAGGTATGTCTATCATTGATACTAATACCGCTATTACCAATTTTGCAGCAGGGAAATATGACAGTCATAATGTATTTTTGATTGTTCGCCATCCTCAAACGCTAGTTGATTTGGTTAAGGGAGGAGTAGCTATTCCAAAAGTTAATATCGGAATTATATTTGATGGTCCTGGTAAAAAGACAATTAGGAAAATGGTTTCAGTAAATGATGAGGAAATCAATGCTTTGAAGGAATTGGAGAAACTTGGTATTGAAGTGACTTTCCATTTTGTCCCAAATGACATTGAGGAGCCAATGAGTTACTACATTGATTGAGGTAAAAAGAAATGGATATTATTCAAGGAATCTTAATTATTTTGCTATCATTTTGGGTAGTATTAGATCAACAAGGACTGGTCGTTGTGACTTGGTTTCCTATTATGGTGTCATTATTTGTTGGTCTTATTATGGGGGATATGGAAACAGCTATGGTTATTGGTGGAACTTTCCAATTAATGTCTTTAGGTGTTGCCAATATCGGGGGCTCATCCGTTCCAAACTGGGGATTAGCAGCGCTAGTTGGAGGTTATGTTGCGATTAAAAGCACGACAACTATTGAAGAGGCTAAGGCTGTTGCACTTGCTGTTGGGGTTCCAGTTGGTATGTTAGGAATTCAGTTAGATGTATTAGCCAAAATTTTAAATACTTATGTAGCACACTGGCACAGAAAGCAGCTAATGCTAAACAGTTTGAGAAAATGAATCGGATTCTTTGGATTGGTCCGCTTATTTTTGGATTATCGACGGCTATCCCAACGACTTTATGTGTTTTATTTGGACAAACAATTGTTACACTTATACTGAACTATGTGCCTGATTGGGTTACGAGTGGCTTGACGATTGCTGGAAATATGCTTCCGGTTGTGGGGATTGCTTTATTACTACAAGTTATGCCAGCAAAAAAATATTTATCCCTATTATTAATTGGCTTTGTCTTGACAGCGTATCTTAATTTACCAATCTTAGGAGTCTCTATTGTTGGACTAGCGTTAGCGTATTATTATTTCACAACAACAATTCAGAAAGTTACGACTTCTAATCTTAATACCGTTGAAGAAATAGGAGATGATTTTGATGAATAAGCAAAATGATATTGTAACAAATAAAGATATTAATAAAGCAGCTTTTAGATATATGTTTATGGCTTGTAATACTTTTAACTACGAAACTCAACAAGGACCCGCAGTGGTGTTTGGATTAAATAAATTATTGAGAAAAATTTATTCTAATGACGATGAGTATGTTGCTGCTTTAAATAATCATTTTAAATACTTTAATACGACAACTTGGATGGCTAATGTTTTACTTGGAGCGAGTGTGGCAATGGAAGAAAGAGATGGCGTTGCTGCTCAAGAAGCTGTTCAGAGCTTTAAAACAGGAATGATGGGGCCTTTAGCGGGTATAGGTGACACTCTTGTTTGGGTTCTTTATCCAACTATCATTGGTTCAATAGCTGCATATATGGGATTAGAAGGAAATCCTACAGGAGCAATTATTTGGTTACTACTCAATATCATCTTTCTGTTATTTAGAGTGAAGCTATTTAAGATTGGTTACCAATCAGGTATCAAATTAGTAACAGCTCTAGGTGATCGACTTAGTGTTTTTACTGAAGCAGCTTCTATAATGGGCTTAACCGTTATTGGTGCTTTAGTGGCTTCTGTCATCAAAATTAATGTTGCTCCTGTTTTTAAAACAGGAGAAGTCTCTTTATCTTTACAAACAGAAGTTTTAGATAAAAATTATGCCGTCGCTATTACCTGCATTATTAACGCTAGTTGTTTATAAATTGATTGCAAGTAAAAAAATGTCTGTTATCCAGATTATATTTGGAATTATTGTATTATCTATTATTTTATCTTATTTTGGGATTTTGAAAGCGTAGGTTTATGATATGGTTAAAGTTATAATTGCTAGTCATCGTCATTTAGCAGATGGTATGGATGATACGTTGAAGTATCTAGTTCCTTCCCTGACGAATATTGAAACCATCAGTGCATATGTTGATAATGAGCCAATTACTGTGGCTGTTGAAGCGGCATTAAATCGTTGTCAAGGTACGGAAGATATCCTGGTTTTTACAGATTTGTTGGGGGGGATCAGTCAATCAGGAATTTGTTAAACAGTTAAAACCAAATGTTCATTTGATTACAGGTATGAATTTGCCAGTTATTATGTCTTTGTTACTCCAATTGGAAAATCAAGACTTATCTGAGTCACTAATCACACAGGCGATTGAAGAGGCTAAAAATCAAGATTATTTACGTTAATCATTTTCTACAAGAAACAGTCGATTCAGAAGATGATGAAATGTAATTTTTACAGCACATTATCTCGTTGAAAATAATATGAAGGAATAGAGTAATGGAGAAAGATTGGTGGAAATATAGTGTGGTATATCAGGTATATCCACAGAGTTTTAAAGATAGTAATGGAGATGGTATTGGGGACTTAAAAGGAGTCATTGAAAAACTTCCTTATTTATCTTTGCTAGGTATTGATGTGATATGGTTAAATCCGATTTATGAATCACCAGGGGTAGATAATGGATATGACATTAGTGATTATTATAAGGTTGATGTCAAATATGGGAAACTAGACGATTTAAAGACATTATTAGAAGAAGCCATAAAATTGGGATGAAAGTAATCTTAGATTTGGTAGTTAATCACACCAGTAATCAACATAAATGGTTTGAAGAATCTAAAAAAGTAAAGATAACCCTTATTCTGATTATTATATCTGGAAAGATCCAAAACCAGACGGTAGTGAACCAACTAATTGGGGATCAACTTTTGGAGGTTCAGCTTGGGAATATGTTTCAGAGAGAAACCAATATTACTTACATTGTTTTGCTAAGGAACAGCCCGATTTAAATTGGGAGAATCCTAAACTACGTGAAGAAATTTTTCAGATGATTAATTGGTGGTTTCAATTTGGTATTGATGGCTTCAGAATGGATGTCATTACATTAATTAGCAAAGATCCTAGTTATCCTGATGCACCCGAATCTTTACCATATACTAAATCGTATTATATTGGTGCATCAAATGGTCCTAGGGTTCATGAGTACTTACATGAATTAAACCAGAAGGTGCTTAAACGGTATAATGTGATGACGGTAGGTGAGGCGCCTAATACCAATGCTGATCAGGCTCTTCGTTATACGAAAGCTGAAAATGAAGAATTAAATATGGTTTTTCATTTTGATCATATGCATTTAGATTACGGACGTTATGGTAAATTTTCTGATGTCCGTTTTAAATTAAGTGATCTGAAGAAGGTATTATCTGAATGGCAAGACAAATTATCTGAAGGGTGGAATAGTTTATATTGGAGTAATCATGATCAGCCTAGGGTGGTAACACGATTTGGTAATGATGAGTTATATCGTGTCGAATCTGCTAAGATGTTAGGAACCCTACTCCATATGATGAAGGGCACACCTTATATTTTTCAAGGTGAAGAGTTAGGTATGAAGAATGTACCTTTTGCGACATTTGAGGAATATCAAGACATCGAAACTCAGTATTTTTCACAGCTAATGGAAGAAAAAGGAGAGCCTGAAAGTTATATAAAAGAATCGCTTTACCTGAAGTCAAGAGATAATGCTCGGACACCATTTCCTTGGAATGGAGATATCACCGATGGTTATGGATTTTCAACTTCAGAACCTTGGATTTCATATTCTAGTGATAATAAAGTAATTAATGCTGAAGCAGCTTTAGAGGACAAACAGTCTGTCTTTTATTACTATAAAAAGTTAATTGCTTTACGACATCAATTGCCTATCATTGTTTACGGTGACTATAAACTAATTAATAAGAGCGATAGTAATGTATATTCTTATTTGAGAACATATGAAGAACAAACTCTCCTTGTCGTATGTTCTTTTGATGACAAACCAACTTACGTTAGTCTTCCAAAAGATTTACTTAAACGCTCAGGTCATTGTTTGATTCATAATTACCATAAAGAGCAATTACAGCTAAATGTTAAACAGGAACTTCAGCCTTATGAAGCATTTGTTTATTTATTCACTTGAATTTAGTATAAAAAATAATGGGTAAATTATAAAAGAGGGATAATGCCTATAAACTATTCTCACATCTTGGTTTGATATCTACGGTGTAGAAGGAATAGTGGCATTATCTTTTTTGTGTCAATAATGATTCCTAAAATATGATACAATGTTATTGCGTAAAATTAGCGGCTACTATTAAGAATAGTAGTAAGAGAGATTATGCATGATGATACGGTAGTTTGGTGGAGGGGAAGAATTGAATTTTGAACAATTAGTTGGATTGCATTTTGATAAATTATCGGAGTCCGAAAAGGATTTGGCAAGATATATTATAGCTCATCAAGAAAGTATTGAAGAGTTAACGTTAGTAGAGTTAGGGCGAAAGGTCATGATGTCTAAAAGTACAGTCCTAAGGTTTTCAAAAAAGCTAGGATTTAATGGCTATTCTGAAATGAAGTATTTTATCCAATCTTCTATTGCGATGCAATTAATTCCATCAGAACAAGATGTGATTGATGAAGTGTTAGGGGATGTAAAAAATACCATTAAATTGATGAAAAATGTTGAGCTTGATAGAATATTTTCGGTGTTGAATAAAGCAAATAATGTTATTATTTATGCAACAGGATTCACACAAAATAATTTTGCAAAAGAATTTTCTAAAGAGTTATTTTTGTTCGAAAGACCCAATTTTTTATTATCTGGAGAGACAGATTTTTCGGCTATTTCTAATATGTTAAATGATGAAGATCTTGTTATTGTTATTTCTTTGAGTGGTAACACACCAAGTATCCAAGAGACATTAAAGAATTTAATGTTAAAACAAGTATCTGTTTTAGGTATCACTGAATTTGGAGATAGTTTTTTAAGACAACACTCCACTTATCAACTGTATTACGAAACTAGTGAATTAGAGGTTAACTTTAAAGATAGTAAATCGATGTCTGGTCTATATGTTATTTTGATATTAGTTGCTCGTATGTATAATTTATATAGAAGACAATATAAACACAAGCTATAAATTATCCTGTAATTCTAAACAGAGAGTTGATTTTTATTCATATTTATCCTAAAATAGAAAGCGTTGCACGTGTGAATTTTGTATTAAATTTATTAATTGAATTTGTGCAGCAGTTTGAAATAAAAAATAGGAGAATGTATGGATATTTTTCGAAAGACTCCAATGGCACCCAAAAAAAGTTACTTGCAACGACGTTTGGGGTTAGCAGAACTAATCTTTTTAGGAGTAGGTTCGATTGTTGGAACAGGTATTTTTACGATAACAGGAATGGGTGCTGCTCAATATGCAGGACCTGCTATTACAGTATCAATTCTTATTGCGGCTTTTTGTGTAACGATATCAGCTCTGTTTTTTGCTGAATTTTCTTCAAGGTTACCTCATTCAGGAGGTGTTTATCGCTATTTGTATACTGTTTTTGGAGAGTACCCTGCCTGGATTGCTGGTTGGTTTATGATCATCGAATTTGCAGGTGCCATTTCAACAGCGGCTTCTGGCTGGGGAGAATATCTAAAAGCTTTCTTGAAAACATTTGGAATAAGCTTACCAACTGCTTTAAGTGGCCCATTTAATCCTAAGAACGGAACTTATATTGATATCGTTCCCGTTCTCTTATTATTTTTCGTAACTGCCTTTGTTTTACTAGGGGTTCAAACGGTTCTAAGATTTAATTCTATTTTAGTTATCTTTAAATTAGCTGTTTTACTCATCTTTATTGCCTTAGGGCTGACAGCTATTAATGTTGATAATTGGAGCAATTTTGCCCCATACGGTTTTGGTCAAATTTATGGCGGAAAAGTTGGGATTATGGCAGGAGCTCTTTGATGTTCTTTGCATTTCTGGGATTTGAATCCATTTCAATGGCAGCAGATGAAACAAAGGAACCGCAAAAGAAAATCCCACAAGGCATTTTTATCTCAATCGGCTTGGTGACTTTGTTGTATGTTGTGGTAACCTTGATTTTAACAGGCACTGTTCACTATTCAAAATTGAATATTACGGATGTTGTTCCGTATGTGTTGCGTAGCATTGGTTTTCCATTTATCGGAAATTTTGTATCAATTGTTGTTATCATGACACTTGTTACCGTCTGCATTTCCATGATGTACGCTTTAACACGTATGATTTATAATATTAGTTGTGACGGTCTTTTGCCTGAACAATTTCAAGAATTAACACCGAAGAGTAAAGTTCCTAAGAAAGCAACTATTTTTGTTGGTTTGGTAACCATGTTCTTTTCAGGTGTGTTGCAATTAGAAATTTTAGCCTTGTTGGTTAATATTGTGACCTTGGCTTATCTGATTTTGTTAGCTTTGGGAGTGATTAAACTTCGCAAAGATTTTGGCGAACCAAAAGAGGAAGAATTTAGAACACCTTGGGTGCCATTTTTACCGCTGCTATCGATTGTTATTTACTTGTCATTGATGACACAATGCAAAGCGATTACTTGGTATGGTTTCATTGCATCCTTTATTCTTGGAAGTCTCATCTATTTTGGATATGGATACAGACATTCTAAGTTAAGAGAAGATAGTAAAAAATAAGAAAACTCACTTTAAATCAACCGAAAGGAAGATTTAGAGTGAGTTTTTGTTTATTTTGTCATGCGCATACTGTTGATTTTTTCTTCGGTCGGAGTGACACGAAGCGTTTTTTGACCAGTATAAGTTACAAAACCAGGTTTGCCACCAGTTGGTTTGTTAAGCTTTTTAGCTTCAATCATATCAACCTGAACAAGGTTGGACAGACGTGCTTTTGAGTAGTAGGCAGCTAATTCAGCAGCGTCAGTTTTGACTTCGTCGCTTGGATTGAGATTATCCTTGATAAGAACGTGGCTACCAGGAATATCCTTAGCATGGAACCAAAGTTCTCCTTTTTTTGCCATTTTGAAAGTCAATTCATCATTTTGCAGATTGTTGCGTCCAACCATGATAATCGTTTTGCCATCTGAAGCCAAGTATTGTTCTGGTTTTTTGCGTTTGTGGCGTTTATCGCGCGTGCGACGTTTGACAAAGCCAGTTTCGACTAATTCCTCGCGAATATCCTCGATATCAGAAATTGCCGCGTGATTCAACGCTGTTTCAACGCTTTCGAGGTAAGTAATCGTATCCTTAGTTTCTTGAATAAGCCTGTCAAGTGCTTCACAGCTTCTTTCAATTTTTGGTATTTTTTGAAATAACGCTGCGCATTTTGACTAGGTGTCAGGCTTTTATCGAGCGCAATGACGATTTTTTCGTTGGTGTAGTAGTTGTCTAATTCGACTTGGTCTTGATTGTTTGGCACTAGCGTGAGATAGGTCGTTAAGAGTTCTCCTTTTTGGCGGAATTCTTCCGCATTTTCCGTCGCTAATAATTCTTTTTCTTGCTTACCAAGTTTTTTGATATTTTTATCCAATTCTGTTTGAACACGGTGAATCAAATCGCTTGATTGCTGATTGACACGGTCGCGTTCAGCCTTATCTTGATAAAAAACATCCAAGAGTTCAGAAAGACTGTCAAATTGCTTATCGCTCTTGTCAAATAGCACAGCAGCAAATGATTTATCGGTCATATTTGGCTGACATGGTCTAGCAAAAAAAGTACGGAATTGTTTCAGCTTGTTGTTGCTGAGCTGAGCAGCCAGGTTTTCTGCAGTATCACGTCCTAAGCCTTGGAAAAGTTTTTGCAGATTGCGCGGTGCCAAATCTTCTGTCTGCAAAAGTTCAAATAATTTTTCATCTGAAACAGTGAAAGGATTTTTAGCCTCTGTTTTTGGCGGTGCAAGATAAGTTGAGCCAGGCAAGATAGTGCGGTAGCTATTTTGTGAGAAACCAATATGCTTGATTGACTCGATAATCTTGCTTTCAGCTTTATCAATCAAAATAATATTGCTGTGTTTGCCCATGATTTCAACCATCAAGGTGACTTTGATGTTATCACCGATTTCATTTTTATTAGAAAATGCGATTTCTAAAATACGGTCATTTTCAATCTGCGTAATGCTCTCAATGATTGCCCCTTGAAGGTATTTTCGAATAATCATAGTAAATGTATTTGGGGTTTGTGGATTTTGAAAATCAGCTGTCGTAATCTGCACACGTCCGAAAACAGGATGAGCAGAAAGCAAGAGCTTATAATTCTTACGATTATTGCGAATGGTTAAAACCAACTCACGTTCAAAAGGTTGATTGACCTTTTGAATACGTCCATAAAGTAGCTCTTCTTGTAATTCTTTTGTTAAATGGTGTAGAAAAAAACCATCAAATGACATGATTAAAGTTGTCGCAAGATAGCTAATCAAAAATGATAAGAAATCTTACGACGTCTCCTTTCTAATCTCATGTGTTCAATCCCTTTATTATACCATATCCTTGGCGAAAACTGGGATTTTAGTCATGGAAAAGTTGCTGATATTATTTTTTATAAAACATTTTTATTCTTAGTTAACATAAAGGAGATCTGAAGATACTTGTCTGTCTGAAAACAGATAGCTATTGATAACGCTTTGATTGCATCTTTTACTAAATAACAAAGTTTAATAAATAATAAAATTAAGAAAATTTCGAAAAGTGCTTGAAATTTCTAAAATTTAGGATATAATATAAAAAAACATAGGAGGAAGCTAAGATGAACAACACACAAATTCTTACAAATTGGCAAAGTTGGCGTAGGTAGAGTTGTGTTTATGTGTTTGCATAGATACGACTTTTGGAGTACTTCTAAAAAGTATCTATGCGCTAATCTTAGTTACAGGATAAAAAAGCGTGTAGTAGATTTTTACTAGACGCTTTTCTTTTTAGTTGACTCACATTATTAACGAATAATATTGATATAGAATTTTAACTAAAAAACTAATGGAGAGAAAATGAAAAATAAAGCACTTATTGGAACCCTTATTGCTCTTGTTATTTTAGTTGCTGGTTCGATGATTTATGACCAGACTAAAAGAGATTCAAGTAAAAATGGTGTGGTTAAAATTGGTATTTTGCAGTATGTGACGCACGATGCTCTAGATGAGATTGAAAAGGAATTGAGGACGGTCTTGCTGAGGCTGGCTATGATAGTGATAACGCTGAAATTACGATGTTGAATGCTGAAGGTGACCAAAGCAAGATTCAAACGATGAGTAAGCAGTTGGTCAATGCTAAAAACGATGTTTTGATTGGTATTGCAACACCAGCGGCACAAGGTTTGGCATCAGCAACAAGTGATATTCCAGTTGTTATGGGAGCTATTTCTGACCCAGTTGGTGCAAAATTAGTTAAAAATCTTGAAGAACCAGAAGGAAACGTAACAGGGGTTTCCAACCAAGTTCCGATTGAACAAAGCGTAGAGCTCATTCAAAAAATCACACCAAATGCCAAGACAATCGGCGTTTTATATGCTAGTAGCGAGGATAATTCAGTATCACAAGTCGCTGAATTTAAAAAGGATGCTGAAGTTGCTGGCATTAATGTCATTGAATACGCCGTACCGTCAACAAATGAAATCACAACAACAATGTCGGTTATGACAGGAAAAGTCGATGCTATCTTTGTTCCACAAGACAATACCATTGCATCAGCCTTTACGACGGTTGTTAATGCTGCCAATGCTGCGAAAATTCCGATTTATTCATGCGTTGATACAATGGTAGAGCAAGGAAGCATTGCATCAGTTGCCCAAAGTCAGTATGATTTAGGTGTGGAAACGGCAAAAATTGCTGTTAAATTGTTAGCAGGTAAAAAAGTGTCAGAAGTTCCTGTTAATATTGTCAATACAGGGACACCAACCCTTAACTTGAAAGCTGCACAAGAGTTTGGTATTACAATACCAGATAGTGTTCTTTCAGAAGCCACAGTGGCTGTTGAGGCAGATGATAATTAAGGAAGAAGGAGGAAAATCAGATGATTATTTCGTCAGTATCACAAGGGCTTTTGTGGGGAATTCTTGGTCTAGGAATTTACCTCACCTTTAGAATCTTGAACTTTCCAGATATGACAACAGAAGGCTCATTTCCGCTTGGAGGAGCAGTGGCTGTTACTTTGATGAACCATGGTTTCATCCTATTTTAGCAACACTTGCAGGAATGCTTTCAGGGTGTTTTGCAGGACTTGTGACAGGATTGCTTTATACTAAAGGAAAAATCCCAACCATTTTAGCAGGAATTTTGGTGATGACCTCTTGTAACTCAATCATGCTCATGATTATGAAACGTGCTAATCTTGGTTTGCTTGATATTAAAACATTGCAAGATTTATTCCCGTTTGCAGATAGCACTAACTTGCTGATTATTGGTCTTTTAGCGGTTGTTATTGTTATTTCAGGATTAATTTTCTTCCTGTACACACGACTTGGTCAGGCTTATATCGCTACTGGTGATAACCGTGATATGGCAAAAAGTTTTGGGATTAATACCGACCGCATGGAAGTTATGGGGCTTACGATTTCAAATGGATTGATTGCTTTATCAGGTGCTCTTGTCAGCCAACAAGATGGCTACGCTGATGTCTCGAAAGGAATTGGTGTGATTGTTATCGGACTTGCTAGTATCATTATCGGAGAAGTGTTGTATTCAACTGGTTTAACACTTTTAGAGCGTTTGATTGCCATTGTTGTTGGGTCAATTTTGTATCAATTCTTAATCACAGCAGTTATTGCCCTTGGCTTCAATACGAACTACCTCAAATTGTTCAGTGCTCTTGTCTTGGCACTCTGTCTCATGGTTCCCGTTCTTAAAAATAAATTTTTTAAAGGAGTGACCTTATCGCGATGAAAAAAATTGTAGAATTAAAAAATGCTACTGTTCAAGTTAATAACGGTCTTGACGAGGTCAAAACAATCCTTGATGACGTGAATTTGACAATTTATGAACATGATTTTTTGACGATTTTAGGTGGGAACGGTGCTGGGAAATCAACGCTTTTTAACGTGATTGCTGGAACTTTGATGTTGACTAGTGGAAGCATTTATATCCTAGACAAAGATGTGACACATTTACCTGCTGAAAAACGTGCAAACTATTTGGCGCGTGTCTTTCAAGACCCTAAAATGGGAACAGCACCACGTATGACTGTGGCTGAAAACCTTCTTATTGCCAAATATCGTGGTGAAAAACGTGGACTTTTGCCACGAAAAATTCATGCGTTTACCGATGAATTTCAAGCGTTGGTTGCACGAACTGGTAATGGTCTTGAAAAGCATTTGGAAACGCCGACTGGGCTTTTATCAGGTGGGCAACGTCAAGCACTTAGCTTGCTCATGGCAACGCTAAAACGCCCAGAATTGTTGCTACTTGATGAACATACGGCAGCCCTTGACCCTAAGACGAGTGTATCCTTGATGAATTTAACAGATGAATTTGTATCAGGTGACCACTTGACAGCACTCATGATTACACACCACATGGAAGACGCTCTGAAATATGGTAACCGTTTGATTGTTATGAAAGACGGCAAAATCATCAAAGACCTCAATCAAGACGAAAAAGCCCAAATGGCAATCGCCGATTATTATCAATTGTTTGAATAAACACGAACGCCTTCGGGCGTTTTTTAGGTGTTCAAGTAACTTTTCCAAATCACAAAGAAGAAAATCTTCTGAAAATATGGTACAATGTTAATGCTGTAATTCGACTTGCTAACTTTTTTGGAGGCAAGGACCGTTTGTATGAAAAAAGCAAAACAATTTGCTCGTATAAAAAATAAAAATGAGGAGAAAACATCGTAATGAGCGATATTAAAATTATTGCCCTTGGAGGGGTGCGCGAAAATGCGAAAAACCTCTATGTGTAGAAGTTAATGACTCTATTTTCATTTTGGATGCTGGACTTAAATATCCTGAAAATGAACAATTGGGTGTGGATGAAGTTATTCCAAATATTGATTACCTAGTTGAAAATAAAAAACGTGTGCAAGGAATTTTCTTGACGCATGGGCATGCAGATGCTATTGGAGCTTTGCCTTATATTCTATCGGAATTTAAAGCGCCAGTATTCGGCTCACCGTTGACAATTGAGTTAGCGAAGCTTTTTGTTAAGAAAAATAACAACGTTAAAAAATTTAATAATTTCCATGTTATTGACGCAGAAACTGAAATTGAATTTGCAGATGCGACGATTTCATTCTTTAAAACAACTCACTCAGTTCCTGAAAGTTTGGGGATTGTTGTCGGTACAGATGAGGGAAATATTGTTTACACAGGCGACTTCAAATTTGACCAAGCTGCCCGTAAATATTACCGTACAGACTTGTCTCGTTTGACTGAAATTGGGCGTGAAGGCGTGTTAGCTTTGCTTTCTGATTCTGCTAATGCGACAAGTAATGTTTTGACAGCTAGCGAATCAGAAGTTGCAGCTGAAATGGATAGCATTATCGCAGATGCTGAAGGCCGCGTGATTATTGCAGCCGTAGCTTCTAACTTGATTCGTATTCAGCAGGTATTTGATTCAGCCGCAGACTACGGTCGTCGTGTTGTTTTAACTGGTTTTGATGCTGAAATATTGTCCGCACAGCCATTCGTATGAAACGCTTGCGTTTGGTTGATGAAAATTGATTGTCAAACCAAAAGACATGCACAAATTTGAAGATCACGAATTGATTATTCTTGAAACTGGTCGTATGGGTGAACCAATTAATGGTTTGCAAAAAATGGCACTTGGACGCCATCGTTATGTGCAAATCAAAGAAGGTGACCTTGTTTACATCGTTACAACGCCAAGTCTTTCAAAAGAAGCAGCTGTTGCGCGTGTCGAAAATTTGATTTACAAAGCTGGCGGTGTGGTTAAACTTATCACACAAACAATGAATGTTTCAGGCCATGCCAATGCGCGTGATTTGCAGTTGATGATTAACCTTCTTCACCCAAAATATTTATTCCCAGTTCAAGGAGAATACCGTAACTTGGCAACGCATGCTGAGTTAGCGCAAGAAGTTGGTATGTATCCAGAAAATATTTACATCGTTAAACGTGGTGATGTCATGGTTCTTGATAAAGACGGCTTTAATCACGAGGGAAGTGTCCCAGCTGGTGATGTGATGATTGATGGAAATGCTATTGGTGACGTTGGTAATATTGTTCTTCGTGACCGCAAAGTCTTGTCAGAAGATGGTATCTTCATTGTTGCCTTGACTGTTAATAAACGTGAAAAGAAAATCGTTTCAAAAGCTAAAATTCACACACGTGGTTTTGTCTATGTCAAGAAAAGCCGTGATATTCTACGTGAATCAGCTGAATTGGTTAATCAAACTGTTGAAAATTACTTGGCACAAGATAGCTTTGACTGGGGAGAATTGAAAGGAGCTGTCCGCGATGAAGTGGCAAAATTCCTTTTTGACCAAACCAAACGTCGCCCTGCTATTTTACCAGTAGTTATGGAAGTGAGATAAGAAGATAAGGGAGGCAAAATCCAAGTCTCCCTATTTGTTATTTTTGCTGTGCAGTTTTTTCTTGTTTTTTTAAGTTTTGATTGATATACTAAAAGCCCAAGATTTTGAAATATGGATTAATTTGCCTTAATCTAAAATTCTAGAAAGCGAGGATATGTATGAGAAAGTTATGTAGGATAATCTTTTTTATTCCCAAACTCATTATCAGTATTATCTGGAATTTTTTCTGGGCTATTTTTAGAACGATTGTAATTATTGGAATTATTTGTTTTGGTTTACTATATTATGCCAATAATAGTAGTTCTCAGTTAGCCAATACGATTTCAACCATTGCAAATAATGTAACAAGTTATCTTTCAGCAAATAGTGATGATATTGCTAATAGTCTAAAGGATTTGTCAACGGATGATTTCACTTATTATTCAGGAGCACGTTGGTCAAGCAATTCTGCAAATGTCTATATTGAAACGACCAATGAAACTTTGGTCAATGCTTATAAGGAAGCCATCAATACTTGGAATGCAACGGGAGTTTTACATTTAATGTAGTTTCGGATGCATCATCAGCAGATATTATTGCGACTGAATATTCTGATGCTAGTTCAAAAGCAGCAGGATTTGCTGAGACAGAAACGAATGCTTTGACAAATCATATTACTCATGTTGATGTAAAATTGAATACTTACTATTTAACAGAAAATGATTATGGTTATACGCATAATCGTATTGTTTATACCGCGGAACATGAGTTGGGACATGCGATTGGGCTTGATCATGATGATAGTGAAGAATCAGTTATGCAATCCTCAGGCTCTTATTATGGCATTCAGGATGTTGATATTGAAAAAGTCCAATCACTTTATGCTTCTTAAATAAAAGTAAATCTAGAAAAAACTGCTGATTTCAGCAGTTTTTTTTCATATTCTCCTAGTTTAACGACTTGTGATTTGGTAAAATAGACATATGATTATTTTACAAGGGAATAAAATTGAACGCTCATTTTCGGGCGATGTACTTTTTGATAATATTAATATTCAAGTTGATGAGAAAGACCGCATTGCGCTAGTTGGGCGAAATGGTGCGGGAAAATCAACTTTATTAAAAATTTTAGTGGGTGAAGAAACACCAACTTCTGGTGAAATTAATACCAAACGTGATTTAACCTTATCTTACTTGGCCCAAGATAGCCGTTTTGAGTCAAAGAATACGATTTTTGATGAAATGTTGCACGTTTTTGATGATGTGCGTGGCATGGAATCACGTTTGCGTAAAATGGAAATGCAAATGGCAGAGCTGACAGGTGATGCTTTTGATAAATTGATGTCAGATTATGACCGCATGTCAGAGGAATTTCGTCTCAAGGGCGGATTTACCTATGAGGCAGAAATCAAGGCGATTTTAAATGGTTTTAAATTTGATGAATCTATGTGGCAAATGAAGATTTCGGAATTGTCAGGTGGGCAAAATACACGCTTGGCGCTTGCCAAAATGTTACTTGAAAAGCCTGAATTGCTGGTGTTAGACGAACCAACCAACCATTTGGATATCGAAACCATTGCTTGGCTTGAAAATTACTTGGTCAACTACCAAGGTGCTTTGATTATTGTCAGTCACGACCGATATTTCTTGGATAAGGTGGCAACGGTGACGCTTGATTTGACACCACATTCGCTTGACAGATACGTTGGTAATTATTCTAAATTCATGGATTTGAAGGCTGAAAAGTTAGCACTCGAAGCCAAAAATTATGAAAAACAAGCCAAAGAAATTGCTAAGTTAGAGGACTTTGTTCAACGTAATATTGTGCGTGCCTCAACGACAAAACGTGCCCAAGCTCGCCGCAAACAAGTTGGAAAAAATGGAACGTTTGGACAAACCAACGGCAGGGCAAAAATCAGCTAACATGACTTTTCATGCGGATAAAGTGTCAGGAAATGTAGTCTTGACGGTGACAGATGCGGCAATTGGCTATGATGACCAAATCTTGTCAGAACCAATTAATATTGATGTCAAGAAATTTGATGCCATTGCCATTGTCGGACCAAATGGTATCGGAAAATCAACCTTAATTAAATCAATTGTGGGTCAAATTCTATTTATCAAGGGAACATCAACCTACGGTGCCAATGTTGAAGTGGGTTACTATGACCAAACGCAATCAAATTTGACGCGTACAAACACGGTTCTTGATGAGCTTTGGAATGACTTTTCAACGACACCAGAAGTGGAAATTCGTAACCGTTTGGGAGCTTTTCTCTTCTCTGGCGATGATGTCAAGAAATCAGTCAGCATGCTTTCTGGTGGTGAACGCGCCCGCTTACTTCTTGCAAAATTGTCCATGCAAAATGATAATTTCCTTATTCTAGATGAACCAACCAACCACTTGGATATCGATAGCAAGGAAGTTTTAGAAGATGCTTTGATTGATTTTGATGGAACACTTTTATTTGTCAGTCACGACCGTTATTTCATTAACCGTGTGGCAACAAAAGTGCTTGAAATCTCTGAAAAAGGCTCAACCCTTTATCTTGGTGATTATGATTATTACCTTGAGAAAAAAGCAGAGCTGGAAGAAATGGAACGTTTGAAAGCCGAAGAAGCACAGGAAAAAACAGTTGCCATTGTTGAAAAAGCGCCAGCTAATGATTATCAAGCGCAAAAAGCTAACCAAAAAGAACTTCGCAAACTCACACGCCGAATCGCTGAAATTGAAAATCAATTAGAAGAGATTGAAGCGCGTGAAGAAGCAATCAATCAAGCGATGTTAGCCACAAATGATGCCGTAGAACTTGTTGATTTGCAAAAAGAACTCGATGACTTGACTGAACAACAAGAAAACCTCATCCTAGAATGGGAAGAACTCAGCGAACAGGTTGAAGGATGATCTTTAATGATATGCAGCTGTCTGGGATTAGTTAGCATATCATTTTTTAGTTAAAAAAATCAATAGCAAGCTATTGACTTTTTATGTTAAAGTTCTATAATAATTAGTGATAAATAATAAGAAAGTATCTAGCAAATCTTAAATTTAGCCGAATAAGCTTACTTGAAAAGGAAAAAGTTTATTTTTGGGTTAATTTTTAGAGGCTTGTTTTTTTGACTGTGGAGGTAATCATGAATCCTAAACATGCTCCTTATGGATGGTTAGTAAAACGGATAGCGCGTCGTTTGGAACAAAATATGAATAATTTTCTTAAACCGTATAATATTACGATTATGCAATCATGGGTTTTAATGTTTTTGAAACAAACAGAGAAGTGCTACACTTTCAAAGAACTAGAGAAACAATTTGAAGTTTCTCAGCCAACCATGGCCGGTATTTTAGCACGTTTGGATCAAAAAAATATGATTATAACCATTCAAGATGAAAAAGATAAGCGTAATTAAAAAAGTTCAAATTTCTGATGATGGTAGAGCTTTGATTAATCGTTTAGGTGAGCACCTAGAGGATTCAGAAGTTGCAATCGTTGGGAATTTTACCAGAGATGAGCAAGAGACTTTTCATTTATTGCTTGAAAAAGCTTATTATAATGTTGTAGAAAGAGGTAACGAGAATGATTAAAACTTTACTCGCGCAAGTGAAGGAGTATAAAACGCCATCTTTATTAGCTCCTTTATGTGCCGCTTTGGAAGTTTTTTTCGATATGTCTATTCCCTTTGTGATTGCAAAATTGATTGACCAAGGGATTCAGGCAGGAAATCTTGCGGTAGCCATGAAATATGGTTTATTTATGTTACTTTTAGCTATTTGTGGTTTGACGACAGGTTTTCTAGCAGGGAAATTTGCGGCACAGGCTTCAGCTGGTTTTGCTGCTAATTTGCGTGAAGGAATGTATGACAATATTCAAACATTTGCTTTCTCAAATATTGATAAATACAGCACGGCTGGTCTTGTAACACGTATGACAACCGACGTGACAAATGTGCAAAATGCTTACCAAATGATTATTCGTGTGGTTGTCAGAGCACCGTTAACAATCATTTTCAGTATGTTTATGTGTTTTGTGGTTGATCGTCAATTAAGCTTGATTTTCCTACTTGCTGTTATTATTTTAGCGGCTTCATTGCTGTTCATCATACGTAAAGCAATGCCCGCTTTTAACTATGTTTTCCGTAAATACGATGACTTGAATGCCAGTGTCCAAGAAAATATTTCTGGTATTCGTGTGGTAAAAGCTTTTGTCCGTGAAGATTATGAGAATAAAAAATTCACCAAGGCTGCTGAAAATATCTACCGTTTATTTGTGAAAGCGGAAAAAATTGTTATTTTTAATAATCCAATCATGATGTTTATCATCTTCGCTTGTATGATTTGCTTGTCTTGGTTCGGAGCCCGCTTTATTGTAGCGGGTAGTTTAACGACAGGGGAGCTAACGTCACTTCTTTCTTATATCTTTGCCATGATGATGTCATTGATGATGTTGTCAATGATTATGGTTATGATTTCAATGAGTACAGCTAGTGCAGAACGTATTTCTGAGGTACTCAACGAAAAAGCTGACATTGTTAATCCTGAAAATCCATTGATGGAAGTTTCAGACGGAAGTATTGTTTTTGATCATGTGCATTTTTCTTATAAACATGGCGGTGGTGAAGAGGTGCTTTCTGATATAAACCTGAGTATTAAATCTGGTGAAATCATTGGAGTTATTGGTGGAACAGGTTCTGGTAAGACCTCATTTGCTAATTTGATTTCACGTCTTTATGATGTTGATTCTGGTTCAATTAAAGTTGGTGGACGTGATGTTCGCGAATACGATTTGGAAGTTCTTCGTGACCAAGTAGCGGTTGTTCTTCAGAAAAATGTCCTTTTCTCAGGTACTATTTTAGATAATCTTCGTTGGGGAAATGAAAATGCGACAGATGAAGAATGTATGGAAGCTTGCCGTCAAGCTTGCGCAGATGAATTTATCGAACGCTTCCCAGACAAATATAACACTTGGATTGAACAAGGTGGTAGTAACGTTTCTGGTGGGCAAAAACAACGTCTTTGTATTGCCCGCGCGTTGTTGAAAAAACCAAAAGTATTGATTTTGGATGACTCAACTAGTGCTGTTGATACTGCGACAGATGCGAATATCCGTCAATCATTTGCTGAAACCATTCCTGGGACAACTAAAATTATTATTGCCCAACGTATTTCTAGTGTGCAACACGCTGATAAAATTTTAGTTCTTGATGATGGTAAGATTTCGGGATTTGCCAGTCATGATGAACTATTACAAACAAATGCGATCTACCGTGAAATTAGCGATGTTCAACAGCAAGGTAGTGGTGATTTTGATGCGGAAGGAGGTAGCAATTAATGGCTCAAACCAAAAAAGAAATTAATAAACAAGATACGCTAAAACGTGTGTTGGCTTATGTTTTGAAAAACTATAAATGGCGCTTCTTGCTAGTATTGGTTTTGATTTTAGTAACAGCGCTTTGTATGGTACGCTTTAGTTTGTTCATGCAAACATTGATTGATAGTTATATTACACCTCTTTTAGCTGCTAAAAATCCAGATTTTTCAGGGTTAGCGCACGCTATTTTCCAATTAATCATCATTGGTATTATTGGTGTTCTAAGTTCTTACACTTATAATCGTTTGATGGTTTATGTTGGACAAGGAACAATGCGTCGTATTCGTATTGATTTGTTCACTCATATGGAACGCTTGCCAATCAAATACTTTGATACACATGCTCACGGTGATATCATGTCTATCTATACTAACGACGTTGATACACTTCGTCAGTTGATTAGCCAGAGTATTCCTCAGGTCATTAATTCGGTTTTTTCGATTGTGGTAACATTTACAAGTATGCTTCTTTTGAATGTTCCCTTGTCAATATTATCACTTTTTATGGTTGTGGTGTTATTATCAGTAGCGCGTAAAATGCTTCGCAATCGTCTAAGCATTTCCATAATCAACAAAATGACCTTGGGCGTGTCAATGGGTTCATTGAGGAAATGATGGACGGTCAAAAAGTGGTTAAAGTTTTCAATCACGAAGAACGTGCTAAAGAAGATTTCCGAAAAATCAATCAACAGCTCCGCTATTCTGCTACAAATGCTAATATCTATGCTAATATTTTGATGCCAGTATCAGCTAATATTGGACATATTTCCTATGTGCTTTGTGCCATGCTTGGGGCAACCCTAGCTCTTCAAGGCTATGCTGGATTGACTTTGGGAACATTGGTTTCTTTCCTAGCGCTTAACCGTAGTTTTACAAACCCAATCACACAAATCAGTCAACAAATCAACGCAGTTATTATGGCGATGGCTGGTGCTGATCGTGTCTTTAATCTACTTGATGCTGAAGTGGAAACAGATGAAGGTTATGTTGAATTGGTAAATGCTACTGGGGACACTGCTGGAAATCTTCAAGAAGTTGAAGAAACAACTGGTATGTGGGCTTGGAAACATCCACACGAAGACGGCACCGTAACTTATCACAAGCAAGAAGGTCGTGTAACCTTCTCAGATGTAACCTTTGGTTATAGTGATGATAAAATGGTTTTACATGATATTAATTTGTTTGCGGAACCTGGTCAAAAAATTGCCTTTGTTGGCTCAACTGGTGCTGGTAAAACAACTATTACAAACTTGATTAACCGTTTTTACGATATTCAAGAAGGTAAGATTCATTACGACGGTATTAACATTCGTAAAATCAAAAAAGCTGACCTTCGTCGTAGCTTAGGGATTGTATTGCAAGATACACACCTTTTCACAGGAACAGTTATGGATAATATCCGTTACGGACGTTTGAATGCGACTGACGACGAATGTATTGCTGCGGCTAAGTTAGCTAATGCACATGATTTCATTAAACGTTTGCCAGAAGGTTACGATACCATTTTGACAGGTGACGGAAGTAATTTATCTCAAGGACAACGTCAATTGCTTGCGATTGCACGTGCAGCTGTGGCAAATCCACCTGCTTTGATTTTGGATGAAGCAACATCATCAATCGATACGCGTACCGAAGTTCACGTCCAAGAAGGTATGGATGCGTTGATGAAAGGTCGTACAACTTTTGTTATCGCTCACCGTTTGTCAACAGTTCGCAATGCGGATTGTATCATGGTTCTCGAGCAAGGACGTATCATCGAACGTGGTAACCACGACGAATTGATTGCGCAAAAAGGTCGTTATTACCAACTTTACACAGGTAACGCCATTAGTGAATAGCTGAATTAAATCATTGTTAAAATTTATTTTATCAATATGTGAAAATGTAAAAAAGAATAACCTCTTTTACTGGGTTATTCTTTTTTATATTTTTATTTATCAAGCTAAGTAGGAGGGAACATTATCATTTATAGTGTAGATATTTTATGTCAACCTTAATAAATATTTCGTTGATATTTTTAGAATTTTTTATTGACTACATAAGAAATTTTTCTATTCGTTTGCTTAAGGAATATCTTTTTCAAACATTCTATCAGTAAGTGGTTGCAATTGTTTATTTCACTATTTACTTGATAAGGAGCTATCTAGGTACTATTTTTTAGTTTAATTTTAATAACTATACAAGTGGTTATCATAATTTTTAAAACTAGTTTTAGAAAAAAGCATAAAAAAAGAGAAAAACAGAAAGTAGTTTCTGAATTTTTGAAACTATTGAAATTAAAAAGTGTAAGCGCTATACTTGATGGTGGGAGGTGTTTCTTATGGATAAAACATTAAAAAAAATAGAGCCTCTCATAGAATCATATTGGGATTCTATGACAGATACTGAACAAACAATTGCACATTTTTTTATCACTAATACCTCAGAAAAAGATGTGAGTTCTGGCGCAATTTGTCAACGTTTACATGTATCAAAAGCTAGTTTGACACGTTTTGCTAAAAAATGTGGTTTTAGTGGTTACAGAGAATTTATTTTTTCTTATCAGGAATCTAAATTACATTTAAAAGGAGAGTCAAGCACCTTAAAAAATAATGTAACTAAGAGGGTTATGGCAGACTATGAGCAATTGCTAGAAAAGACCTATTCAGTGATTGATGAACAGCAACTCACACGGATTACACGCTTGATTGAAGAAGCTAACCGTATATATCTTTATGGTAAGGGGAGCTCGGCTCAAGCTTTGAAAGAGATGAAGACACGTTTTATGAGGTTGGGCTTTGATTTTGATATTGTAACAGATAATGATGAACTGATATGGTCTAGTATGTTAGTGGGACCAGATTGTTTGGTTATTGCAGCGTCTCTGTCAGGAAAAACCAAATCTGTGATAAATGCTCTAATGACTGCTAAGGAAAGGGGGGCTAAGACGGTTTTAATGACAACCCAAATTGTTACTCAAAGAGATGATTCTTGGATGAATTAGTTTTATTGGCTTCACGAGATAACTTATCTTATGGGAATCGTATTTCACCACAATTTCCTATTTTATTGTTGATTGACTGCTTATTTGCTTACCAATTAGCAGTTAATCAAGATGAAAAACAAAAACGTTACCACAAAACGATTATTTCTTATAAGGAGGAATTATGACAAAAAAAGAGTACTTTTTACAACAACTTAAGGGGGGAGTAGTTATTTCCTGCCAAGCTTTACCAGGTGAGCCTATGTATTCGGAAAAAGGAGGAGTTATGCCGCTTTTTGCTAAGGCAGCTGCACAAGCAGGTGCTGTTGGGATTAGAGCTAATGGAATTCGTGATATTACAGAGATTAAAGAAGCGGTAGATTTACCGATTATCGGTATTATTAAAAAAAATTATGAGAATGCTGATGTTTTTATTACGCCGACTATGGATGAAATTGATGCATTAGTAGAGACAAAGGTTGACATTATTGCTTTGGATGCAACGACATCTATCGACCTAATGGTCAGACTTTAGAAGAATTCGTGATTCAAATTAGACAGTCTTACCCAGAACAATTATTAATGGCTGACTGTTCAACCATGGATGAAATGATAGTTGCAGATAAATTAGGTTTTGATTTTATTGGAACTACCTTAGTTGGTTATACTAAACAAAGTCAAGATTTAGCAATTGAATCTAATGATTTTGAAATTATTAGGAAAGCTGTTGGAGTTTTGGAGACACCAGTGATTGCTGAAGGAAATATTAATACACCAAGTAAGGTTAGACGTGTTTTACAACTAGGTGTTCATACAGTAGTTGTCGGCTCTGCTATCACACGACCATTGGTGATTGCAAAACCATTTATTGAGGCAACGAATATAGATTAAATTGAAGGGAGATTTTATGTTTAAGAAATTTTCACGTTTAGGTCAAGCGTTTATGTTGCCTATTTCTATTTTACCTGTAGCAGGTTTATTGTTAGGAATTGGTGGTGCTCTATCTAATCCTAATGCTATTGCTCAATTTCCACTTTTAGGTCAAGAATGGTTGCAGACTATATTTGCTGTAATGAGTGGAGCAGGTGGTGCTGTTTTTAATAACATTGCTTTAATTTTTAGTATTGGCGTGGCTGTTGGTCTTGCGGATTCTGATAAAGGGACAGCAGGCTTATCAGGTGGAGTAGCTTATCTGGTCTATACAGCAACTATCAGTAGTTTATTACAACTCTTTTCCGCAGAAGGTGCTACTATTGATACAGGCGTTTTAGGTGCGCTAGTTATTGGTTATGTAGTCTCTATTCTTCATAATAAATATCGCCGGATTGAATTACCAGCTTATCTAGGTTTCTTTGGTGGTTCACGTTTTATTCCCATTGTCTCTTCTTTAGTTGCTATTGTGATTGGTAGTATTTTCTATGTTATTTGGCCACCTGTTCAAAATCTTCTCGTTTCATTGGGAGAAGCTATTGCTACAATGGGAAGTTTTGGTTCTTTCTTATATGGTTTCTTTCTGAGATTAACGGGTGCTGTTGGTTTACACCATACCATTTATCCTATGTTTTGGTATACTTCTTTGGGCGGTGTTGAAGAGGTTGCTGGTAAGACGATTCAAGGTGCACAAAATATTTTCTTTGCTCAGTTGGCAGATCCGAATCATACCGGTCTCTTTACTTATGGTACACGCTTCTTTGCGGGACGTTTTGCGACTATGATGTTTGGTCTTCCAGCAGCTTGTTTGGCGATGTATCATTCAATTCCAAAAGCTAATCGTAAAGCTAATGGCTCCTTTTACTTTAGTAGCGGTTTAACGTCATTCTTAACCGGTATTACAGAACCTATTGAATTTTCTTTCTTATTTGTAGCCCCATGGCTTTATGTTGTACATGCTTTCTTAGATGGTCTGTCTTTCTTTGTTGCTGATTTGTTATCTATTCGTATTGGTAACTCCTTTTCAGGAGGTATCATCGACTTCTTACTTTTTGGTGTTCTACAAGGAAATGACAAAACGAATTGGCTCTTAGTGTTACCAGTGGGATTAGTTTGGGCAGGAATTTACTATGTAGTCTTTCGTTTCCTGATCAGTAGATTTAAAGTTGCTATTCCAGGAATGGTTATGAGTGAGGAGACTTCTGTGCAGGCATCTAAAGAAAATTCTTCTTTGACAGAAATTTCTATAAGTATCATAGAGGCGCTTGGTGGCGAAGCTAATATTGAACATGTCACGGCTTGTGCAACACGTTTACGGGTGTCTTTATCAGATAGTCATAAAGTTGATAAGGAAAGTTTAAAATTAACCGGAGCTACAGCGATTTTAGATGTAGATAATGGTATCCAAGCGGTTTATGGTGGAAAAGCTATCCTTTATAGCCAAGAGATTAATGAAATTTTAGGAAAAGAGGTATAATGATTAAAAGCTTTGATTAATTTCAAGGCTTTTTTAGTGTACGACGGGCATGGTGTATATATGGAGTGAAAGTCCTCTATAGTGACCCGCTGCCGGTGAACATAATAGTGACTCCCAACCTTGATGATTGTGAGGTATCGGGGAGGGATGTGAATTAACCTGATTGAGCTGAAAGTTATAACGTATGCATGATGTTAGGCTTACTAATCTAAGGTATCTCATAGACAACGAAACAAGAAAATCATTCGATTTAAACAGTCAAGAAAAAATCATTACGTTTGATCTTTAAAGATATACTAAATTTCTCTTTTTACGCCACTTTTTAAAAACGTTTTCAAACTTTCGGTTCAATAATTTGTGATTTGGGAAATAATATCATATGATAAATGGACTAAGAAAAAGATATTTGGAGGGCAATATGATGAATTTGTCTCAAGAACAATATATAGATATGTATCTCAAAATGCAGCGTATTCGTGAGTTTGATATGCGCATTAATAAGTTAGTCCGACGTGGTTTTGTCCAAGGCATGACACACTTTTCAGTTGGGGAAGAAGCGGCCAGTGTTGGAGCAATAGCACATTTGACTTATGATGATATTATTTTTTCAAATCACCGTGGGCATGGGCAATGTATTGCTAAAGACATGGATTTGAACAAAATGATGGCTGAACTCGCTGGCAAGGTGACTGGTGTGTCAAAAGGTCGTGGTGGTTCCATGCATTTGGCAGATTTTGAAAAAGGCAATTATGGTACAAATGGTATTGTTGGCGGTGGTTATGCGCTTGCTGTTGGTGCAGCGTTGACACAAGACTATAAAAAACGGACAACATTGTTGTTGCCTTTTCTGGTGACGGTGCGACAAATGAGGGTTCTTTTCATGAATCGGTAAACTTAGCAGCTACTTGGGGATTACCTGTTATTTTCTTTATTATCAATAATCGCTATGGTATCTCTATGGATATTACGAGAGCGACCAATACACCGCATCTCTACACACGTGCTGAAGCTTATGGCATTCCTGGTTTTTACTGCGAAGATGGCAATGATGTCCTAGCGGTTTATGAGACAATGGGGAAAGCGGTTGACCACGTGCGTTCTGGAAATGGTCCAGCCATTGTTGAGGTAGAATCTTACCGTTGGTTGGGCATTCGACAGCTGACGCAGGTAAATACCGTAGTAAAGAGGAAGTTGATGACTGGAAGAAAAAAGACCCACTTGTCAAATTCCGTACGTATTTGACTGAAAATCATTTGGCAAGCCATGACGAATTGGATGCTATTGATGCACAAGTGGTTAAAGAAATTGATGATGCTTACGCATTTGCTCAAAATAGCCCTGAACCAGATTTGTCAGTAGCATTTGAAGATGTCTGGGTAGATTAGGCAGCTTTTTAATCATAAGAGGAGAAAGACAATGACTGAAACAAAACAAATGGCATTACGTGAAGCTGTCAATCTTGCGATGACAGAAGAAATGCGAAAAGATGATACGATTTTTCTCATGGGAGAAGATGTTGGTATTTACGGTGGCGACTTTGGAACGTCTGTTGGTATGTTTGAGGAGTTTGGACCTGAACGTATCAAGGATACACCGATTTCAGAAGCGGCTATTGCAGGAAGTGCCATTGGCGCTGCGATAACTGGGCTTCGTCCGATTGTTGATGTGACCTTTATGGATTTTATCACCATTGCCCTTGATGCCATTGTTAATAACGGCGCTAAAAATAATTATATGTTTGGTGGTGGTTTGAAAACGCCAGTAACCTTTCGTGTAGCCTCTGGTTCTGGTATCGGTTCAGCAGCGCAACATTCGCAGTCTCTGGAAGCTTGGTTAACCCATATTCCTGGTATTAAGGTTGTTGCTCCAGGGAATGCTAATGACGCCAAAGGGCTTTTAAAATCAGCCATTCGTGATAATAATATTGTTATTTTCATGGAGCCAAAGGCGCTTTATGGCAAGAAAGAGGAAGTGAACTTGGATTCTGATTTTTATTTGCCGCTTGGAAAAGGTGATATTAAGCGTGAGGGAACTGATTTGACCATTGTTTCTTATGGTCGTATGTTGGAGCGTGTTCTTCAAGCAGCAGATGAAGTAGCAGCTGACGGCATTAGCGTTGAAGTGGTTGACCCACGGACACTTATTCCACTTGATAAGGAGTTGATTATCAATTCGGTGAAAAAGACTGGGAAGCTCATGTTGGTTAATGACGCTTACAAGACAGGTGGTTTTATTGGGGAAATAGCTGCGCTAGTTACGGAAAGTGAAGCTTTTGATTATCTTGATTATCCGATTGTACGTTTGGCAAGCGAAGATGTGCCAGTACCATACGCACGTGTTTTAGAACAGGGCATTTTGCCAGACGTTGCTAAGATTAAAGCAGCCATTTATAAAATGGCACGCAATGGTCGTGATGCCTAAGGGAGGTGTTTTCTGTGGCAAATGAAATTATTATGCCAAAGCTTGGTGTGGACATGCAAGAAGGGGAAATTCTTGAATGGAAAAAAGCTGAAGGTGATGAGGTCAATGAGGGTGATATTCTGCTTGAAATCATGTCTGATAAGACCAATATGGAAATTGAAGCTGAAGATTCTGGCGTGCTGTTAAAAATTGTTCATCCGGCAGGTGATGTCGTAGCTGTTACCGAAATTATCGGCTATATCGGAGCAGAGGGTGAAACTCTTGTTGATTCTGTGGGTGAGAAACACGTTGAACAGTCAGCATCAGCTCAGGAAGCGAAAGTTCAACCGTTGCAAGCAAGCACAGCGCCAGCGATTTCCCAAAAGACGTCTGAGACTGGAAAAGTCCGTGCTACGCCTGCTGCTAGAAAGTTGGCACGTGAGCGTGGTATTGACCTTGAAAAATCACTGGCAGCGGTGAAAATGGGCGGATTCACAAGGAAAATGTGGAACAATTTAGTAAGATTCGTGTGACGCCACTGGCTCGTAGGATTGCAAAGGACAAAGGTGTTGACCTTGAGACACTGGTGGGAACGGGTGTTTCTGGTAAGATTACCAAGGAAGATGTTTTAGCAAGTCTAGGTGATGTTGCGCCGCAAAAAGAACAAGCAGATGTAAAAGTGACACCGCAAGCAGGAGCTTTGGCTGATGTTACGGCTGCAAGTGACGGAGTTGAAGTCATTAAGATGTCTGCTATGCGTAAGGCAATTTCAAAGGGAATGAGCCATTCTTACTTTACAGCACCGACCTTTACGCTTAATTATGATATTGATATGACGAATCTGATTGCCTTGCGTAAGCAACTCATTGAGCCAATTATGGCAAAGACTGGTTACAAGGTGACCTTTACGGACTTAATTGGGCTTGCTGTGATTAAGACCTTGATGAAGGAGGAACACCGTTTCCTTAATGCTTCTCTGATTAACGATGCTCAAGACATCGAACTACATCATTTTGTCAATCTTGCAATCGCTGTTGGGCTTTCTGAAGGTTTAGTGGTTCCTGTGGTTCATGGTGCAGACCAGATGAGTTTGTCAGACTTTGTGGTAGCATCAAAAGATGTGATTCAAAAAGCACAAGCTGGTAAATTGAAAGCAGCTGAAATGTCTGGCTCAACTTTCACCATAACGAACCTTGGGATGTTTGGAGTGAAGTCGTTTAATCCGATTATTAATCAACCAAATTCGGCAATTCTTGGGATTTCAGCAACTATTGAAACACCCGTCGTTCATGACGGTGAAGTGGTTATTCGCCCAATTATGGGAATGAGTTTGACCATTGATCACCGATTGGTTGACGGAATGAATGGTGCAAAATTCATGCTAGATTTAAAAGCGCTTCTTGAAAATCCGCTAGAATTGCTAATCTAAAGTAAAAAACGTGGGCGGTGACATAGGTGACTCGGTCATCTTGAAAGCTAATGTTGACAAATAAATGATATAGTCGGTTGCTTGGGTGAGAGCCGCCCAAAGCTGACTGAGAAACAAAAGAATTTTCTGAAGGGAAAACGTAAAATGGCAGTAGAAATTATCATGCCCAAGCTTGGTGTTGACATGCAAGAGGGCGAAATTATTGAATGGAAAAAAGCAGAAGGTGAGCTTGTCCAAGAGGGCGATATTCTGCTTGAAATCATGTCTGATAAGACGAATATGGAAATTGAAGCGAAGATTCTGGCATGCTTTTGAAAATTGTTCACGAGGCTGGTGATGTTGTTCCTGTGACAGAAATCATTGGCTACCTTGGTGCTGAAGGTGAAGTTATTGACGAAGTTGCGCAAGTAACACCAGAACAAGCAGCGGCAGACTTAACCGCAGCAGGCTTGGAAGTGCCAAAGGCGGTGACGCTGATGTGACTTCTGAACAAAAAGCTCCACTTGCAGCTGATGAGTATGACATGATTGTGGTTGGTGGTGGTCCTGCTGGCTATTATGCTGCCATTCGTGGTGCGCAGCTCGGTGGCAAAATTGCTATCGTTGAAAAATCAGAATTTGGTGGTACGTGTCTAAATGTTGGCTGTATCCCAACTAAAACTTATCTCAAAAATGCCGAAATCCTTGATGGACTAAAAATTGCTGCTGGTCGTGGTATTAATCTGGCTTCAACTAATTACAGTATTGACATGGATAAAACCGTTGAGTTTAAAAATTCCGTTGTCAAAACATTAACAGGTGGCGTTCGTGGTCTCTTGAAAGCTAATAAAGTAACCATTTTTGACGGACTGGCTCAAGTCAATCCAGACAAGACGGTAACGATTGGGTCAGAAACGATTAAGGGACATAGTATCATTTTAGCAACTGGTTCAAAAGTATCACGCATTAATATTCCAGGTATTGATTCACCGTCTTGTTTTGACTTCTGATGATATCCTTAATCTACGTGAAGTACCGAAATCACTAGTTGTCATGGGTGGCGGTGTTGTTGGAATTGAGCTTGGACTGGTTTGGGCATCTTACGGCGTTGATGTGACCGTTATTGAAATGGCAGACCGCATTATTCCAGCTATGGACAAGGAAATTTCGCAGGAATTGCAAAAAATTCTGACGAAAAAAGGTATGACCATTAAAACCAATGTCGGAGTAGCCGAAATTGTTGAGAAAAATAGCCAGCTTGAGTTGACGCTAACCAATGGTGAGACAATTCAAGCAGATAAAGCGCTTCTATCAATTGGACGTATTCCCCAAATGCAAGGTCTTGAAAATCTCAATCTTGATATGGAAGGTAATCGTATCAAAGTCAATGCTTACCAAGAAACGTCAATCTCTGGTATTTATGCCCCTGGTGATGTCAATGGTCAAAAAATGCTAGCGCATGCTGCTTATCGTATGGGAGAAGTGGCTGCTGAAAATGCTCTCCGTGGCAATCATCGCAAAGCCAATCTCACCTACACACCAGCAGCGGTTTACACTCACCCAGAAGTTGCCATGGTTGGAATGACAGAAGAGGCCGCGCGTGAGCAATACGGCGATATTTTGATTGGAAAATCAAGCTTCACAGGCAATGGGCGAGCTCTTGCGTCTAATGAAGCTCAAGGATTTGTCAAAGTCATCGCTGATAGCAAGTATCATGAAATCCTTGGAGTGCATATCATTGGCCCCGCAGCAGCAGAGCTTATTAATGAAGCGGCAACCATTATGGAAAATGAATTGACCGTTGATGACGTTGCCCAAGCGATTCATGGACACCCAACCTTCTCTGAAAATATGTATGAAGCTTTCCTTGATACCATTGGCGAAGCTATTCATAACCCACCGAAGAAATAAATCAAAAGTATGCTCTAAACATAGTTTTAGAGCATACTTTTATGGATGAAACAACATGTTTGATTTTCAGAATATTCTGCAATATTAATTGACGCTTGCATGACAATTTACTAAAGTAATAAGGGACAAGGTATGAAAATAAATTGTTCAATTTTTTAGGAAGGAAGCTTATGAGAGCTATACGCTGGTTGCTTCCCCTCAGTCTTGTCTTAATGTTCTTATCACTAAGTATTGGGGTAAGTTCACAATTTTCCTAGCTTAAATTGTTTCAAGGGGAAGAGGTAGTCTATCCGGTCTTTTTTGAATCACGCCTACCTAGAACCATGGCAATCGTTTTGGCAGCGGGTGCCTTTTAAGGAAAAATGGATGTTATCACTCATTGGTCTCATTTATGGTGGCATGATTGGAGCAGTAGCAGAAAGGATTGCTTCCCGCTTTAACTTGGTACAATCAATGACCTTGTGGACACAGGGTTCTTTTGCTATGATTCAGACCAATCAATACGAATGGTTATTTCTTAATCTGATCTTAGCGTGATTATTCCTAATATCGTCCGTCATTTTGTTGGGAATCATTTGAAAAAAAGTAGGCGACTTGTTTTTTGGAGTGGGGTATGTTTGGTCTTGGCGTGTGATATTTTAGCTCGTCTCATTATCTGTCCTTATGAACTATCGGTTTCAGTAATATTGGGCGTTTTAGGCTCTGCGATTTTCATTTGGATGTTATGGCGAGGTGACGTCTATGACTAAGAAAAATCCCTTATCAAAACGCATTATAGCTGTTCTATTTGTGCTCGCTGTTGTCTGTTTTTGGGCTTATTTACTTCCCATTGGAGGGCGTTGCTGCCTTTTGTTATAAAGCTTCGCTTGAAAAAATTGTGTGCTTATTATCTTGTGGTAGTAAGTGTTAGTTTAGCAATGATTAGTGCTTATTCTTGCTAAATATAAAATCCAAGTAAGGTTAACACTGAGGAAATGAAAAAGTTGATTGATCAAACTCTTGAATCTATCGTAGAACTTTGAACACATTTGTCATTTGTGTAGTGTGACTGAAACAGTCTTTGTTTTATAATAAAACCAATAAAAGTTAGTTACCTAATAAGGGAGGAAATATTCTTATGAGAAAAATTAAAATTCATGTTTTTCATACTGGTGAAGTTTGTGTCGCCCCCAAATTGCCTTTTGGTGGAGATGATTGTAGTGTGGTTGAAGCATCAGGTATCTTTGGCAAAAAAGAAGATCGCATTTGGCTTCCTGTTTCTTCATATCTAATTGAACACCCAAAAGGAACGTTTCTTGTCGATACTGGTTGGTCACGAGACATGAGCCCGAACGGTATTTTTGATAAAAAGTCGCAAATAAAATCATTAAATAGTAGGTTACTTTACAAAATTAATCAAGGAAAAGTTGGTTTGGGACAATGTATTGATGAACAACTATTAAAGCTAGGAATCAAAGATTCAGACCTTGATGCGGTGCTTTTGACACATCTTGATTGTGACCACGCTAATGGTTTAAAGCAAGTAGCAACGCTAAAAAATTTCTGGTATCAGCTGACGAATTGGCGTTTGCTCAAAAATTAACGAATAGAGTCCGTTATCGAAAAACTTGGTGGGAAGGCGTTAATCTTACTGCCTTTGATTGGAATGACACTCAAGGAGCATTTTCAAAATCTTATGACTTGCTGGGTGATGGTTCGATTGAATTAATTAGTATCCCAGGGCATGCAGATGGCTTATTTGCTGTAAAAGTTAAAAATGACGAAGGCAAATTTGTCCTATTATTTTCAGATGGCGGTTATGCGACAAAAAGTTGAGAACAAATGATTACATCAGGTATTGCTGCCGACAGAGCAAAGCAACGCCAATCATTAGCTTGGATTAGAGAACAAAGTTTAGACCCTAACTGTATTGAATCTTTGGCAAATCATGATTCAGATATTCAACCCCATGTTATTGAATTTTAAGAAATAAGGAATCCCCCAATTATAGAAAAGTTAATGGAACACCCCTAATACTAACAGCGAGTTGCTTGTGAATCAGGATAATGATAGTTTCGTACACACAACATGGAATTGTAAGTATCATATTGTTTTCGCCTCAAAACGTTCAAAAGGTTTATCGTAACGCCCACCTGAAGCAAAAGTGTGTAAAGATTATAATTCATATGTTGGTGAGTATTCCACCAAAACGGAGTGTTTCATCATTTATGGGCTATTTAAAAGGAGGAAAAAAGTAGTTCAATGATTTTTGATAGAGATGCCAATCTGAAATATAGGTATGGGAATAGAAAATTTTGGTGTCGCGGTTATTATGTGGATACAGTTGGCTACAATCAGAAGAAAATAGAAACCTATATTCGTTAATACTCAAATAAGAAGACGTCGTAGCAGATCAGCTAAGAGAAAATAACTGACTGGGATAACCGTAAAAGGTGTTAAATTGACTCATCATTGGCATTGGCAACGCTAGTGTAAGAAAAGGAATTTGAACAGTTTTAGTCGCCGATAAAGCTTTCCTCAAATGTCAGCAGTCAATATTTCTTGGTGATTTTTCCAGATAAATCAATCAGTGTGATTTGAAAAACAAGCTGAAAACGGAAGGGTTGTGTTTACGATACCATGATTGTTCCAGCTAATAAAATCAAAACAACGTTTAAGGAAATGACTGATTTTAGTAAAATTGATTTAGAAGATATCCCAGATTTTGTCAGTCGTCTTAGCCGAGCTTTGAATTGATGATAAGCATTCAAGTATCTTCATCGAGGAATTCTTCCAAGCAGATTAAGAGACTGAAAGCGGCGATTTTGCTATACTATCCTTATATGTTATAAAAAGGAGCTTTCGCATGAAATATATTGTCAATAACTCCCATAATCCTGCCTACAATGTGGCTTTGGAAGCTTACGCTTTTCGTGAATTGTTAGCTGAAGATGAGCTTTTCATTCTTTGGATTAATGAGCCAACGATTGTTATTGGTAAACACCAAAATGCTATCGAAGAAATTAACAAAACTTATACAGATGAACACGGTATTCATGTGGTTCGTCGTTTATCAGGTGGCGGTGCGGTTTACCATGACCTCAATAATTTGAATTACACGATTATTTCTAATAAATCACAAGAAGGGGCTTTTGATTTTAAGACCTTTTCCCAACCTGTCATTGAAACGCTAGCTGATTTAGGGGTGACAGCGACTTTTACGGGACGTAATGACCTCGAAATTGACGGAAAGAAATTTTGTGGCAATGCGCAAGCTTATTATAAAGGACGAATGATGCATCATGGTTGTCTGTTATTTGACGTGGATATGACTGTTCTTGGAAATGCCCTGCAAGTTTCAAAAGATAAAATTGAATCCAAAGGGGTTAAATCTGTGCGTGCGCGTGTGACCAATATCTTAGATGAATTGCCAGAAAAAATGACTGTTGAAGCCTTTTCAAATCAATTGTTAAATAAAATGAAAGAATCTTATCCTGATATGACAGAATATGTCTTTTCTGATGATGACCTGAAAAACATTCAAGCTTTGGCTGACCAACAATTTGGCACTTGGGACTGGACTTACGGAGAAGCACCAGAATATACAATTAAACGCTCTGTTCGTTACCCAGCAGGAAAAATTACCACATATGCTAATGTTGAAAAATCAGTCATTAAAGGAATGAAACTTTACGGTGACTTTTTTAGCATCAAAGATGTGGCTGACATTGAACAAGCCCTAATCGGACTTCGCTACGAATACCAAGATGTCTTAGCCAAACTCCAAACAATTGATACCACCCAATACTTTACCAACATCACTCCACAAGAAATCGCCAAAGCAATCGTGGAGTGAGGAATATATAAAACTAGCTAGCAATTTTTGCTAGCTAGTTTTTGTTATAGTTTCTAGTTAGGTATCTTGTGATGAGTATTTAGTGTTTATTTCCAAGTTGCGTTTTCGTAGGAAACAGTGACAGGGGTATCGTCACTTACAAGATAAACATCAACAATAGTTGCTTTTTGACCTGCTGTTAAGCCATCAATAGATTGGGTTGAAACATTTGTAAATGTGTAATCCAAGGTTTTACCTTCAGAATCTAAAACAGTCCATCCGCCTAAATCAATATAATCTGAACTTGTATTCTCTACTATTGTTGTAACAACAAGTGCTTTTTCACCTTCAAATTTACTATATTCTTCCTCTGGATATCCTTCTTTTAAGTCAATATTTTCATCTATAACAGGTTTCTGTATTGTCATTTTTAAACCTGTTGATTCATATCCAGTAACATGCATATCAGCTTCAGTGAAAGTGTAACTTTCATCAAATGAAAGGTTGTGAGATGTCTCCTCTTTACTAGAGCTTGATTCTTCGATAATCTCAATAGAAGTCGTAGTTGTTTCTTCATCTGAGCTATTTGAGCAAGCAACAAGTGTAGTAGCAGAAAGGAGCAATACTCCTCCTAATAACATTTTTTTCATTAAAAATTCTCCATTCAGCTTTTAACGTGGTTCAGTTTTTTTGCACGTTTTCCTAATTTAGTCTAAGTAGTGTGTGTGTTTAGTAATCCATTGTTGCAATTTAATATTAAGCCAGAATGAGTAGATACCGATTGTAATGATAGTTAAAATGAGCCACTTAATCCAATTGCCAAAGAGTTGTGTGGCTGTTCCGTCAAAGGCTAGACGGTGTCCGTCAATAACAGTATGTTTGACTTTCCAGTTTATCATGATACAAATGCCCCAAGGTGCGCAGATTCCAAGGGTTAAAATGGTAATCAACCCAGCTAAAATACTGTGTCCAACGTAACTTAATAAACCACCGTCAAAATAACTTTCTCGTTTCATCCTATATATCTCCTTTGTATTTAAACGATTGTTTTACGCAAAAACGTTATTAGTGTAGCATATTGAAAATGGCTATGCAAGATGATATGAGCAAAAACAAAAACCACCAAAGTTTGTATTTTAGCGGTTATTATTGTGGTGAAAAATATTATTATTTTTCGATTTCTTCACGCATTATTTTGAGAAATTGTTTGGTACTTGGGGATAGCGTGTTTTGTTTTTTCCAGAGAATTTGCAGGGTGTCGTGATTATTTTCAGCAAATGGAACAAAGGTTAAGTCGCTATCTGGATATGAGGTGTCGATAATGTTGCCAAGGCAAAGGGCGATTCCCACACCAGCTTTGACGAGAAGTGAAGCATTATAGAGCAGATTATAGGTTGCAACAATACGATAATCTCCTAAACCGGCCAATGCGCTAGGTTCTGTACTCGTTTGAGCAGAAGTGATAAGTGGGTAAGCCAGAGCATCAGTGAGGCTTGGCTTTTCAATCAGCGTCAACGGATGTCCTTTAGGAACCAAGGCTCCCCAGCGGTCGCGGTTGTCAAGGGCTAGGTGATTGTATTTTTTGATATCGTAACTGCCAATGGTAATTCCCAAGTCATAAACGCCTTTATTTAAATGTTCGAGAATGTCATCTGCGTTACCACTGCGAATATGGACACGAATATCTGGATATTGTTCGGTTAGTGTTTTGATAGCGCGGGCAACAATATCAAGCGACTGACTTTCGGCGGCTCCGATGTAAATATCACCAGCAATGCCATCTGATTTTCGAATGTTATTTTCAGTTTTTTCAACCAATGCCAGAATTTCAATGGCACGGTTGTAAAGGTATTGCCCGTCATCGGTCAATTGAATTTCACGGCTACCTCGGTGAAATAAAATCGTGTCTAATTCATCTTCTAATTCTTTAATTTGTCGTGAGAGTGTTGGTTGTGTCACGTGCAGAGCGTCAGCTGCATTGGAAATGCTTTTGGTCTGCACAATTGTGACAAAATAATTAAGCACACGAATGTCCATAATGTCCTCTTTCTATGCCTTTTAGTTATATAAACTATGTTATATAAGTATTTGTCATAGCTATTATATCGTGATAAAGTAACTTTGTAAAATGAAGTGGTTACATGACTAAAAAAATAAACATTAATGCTTGACTTTGAGTGGGCTCCAAGGTATACACTGAATGGCGTTTCGGTCTTAAAAAAGACTTTGAAAAAATGGAGGGATAAGAATGACAGATATTAATCAAAAATTATTGACAGGAGAACGTGCCTGTTTTCAAGCAGAAAATATGACCATTACCCAATCAGTATTTGCGGATGGCGAATCACCGTTAAAGGAAAGTCGTTATATTGTTTTGGAAAATGATATTTTCCGTTGGAAATACCCACTTTGGTATTCACGTGATGTCAAAGCACGAAAGATTCAGTTGCTTGACACAGCGCGTTCAGGTATCTGGTACACGCACCAAATCAATATTTCTGACAGTATCATTCAAGCACCTAAGACATTTCGTCGTAGCTCTGCCATTGTTCTGGAAAATGTCCAAATGCCAAATGCTCAAGAAAGTCTCTGGTCATGTGAGGATATTAAGTTGACTAATGTTAATATAACGGGTGATTATTTTGGCATGAATAGTAAGCATATCAAGGCGGATAATGTGACGATTGCAGGAAATTATTGCTTTGACGGTGCTGAAAATATTGAGATTTCAAATAGCACTTTGTTGTCAAAAGATGCTTTTTGGAATTGTAAACACGTGCTTGTGCGTGATTCGACAATCGTAGGCGAATATCTTGCTTGGAATTCAGAAGATATCACGTTTATCAATTGTACGATTGAAAGCAACCAAGGGCTTTGTTATATGAAACACGTGACTTTGGAGAATTGCCAACTGATTAATTCGGATTTAGTATTTGAATACGTTGAGAATTTGCAGGCAGATATTCATTCTGACATTATTAGTATTAAAAATCCGATTTCTGGGAACATCACAGCAGATGCCATTGGTGAGATTATTTTTGACGACCCAGAAATCAATGCCAAGCAAACAACCATTTCATTGAGAAGGATGTGCTTGAGCGTGCCTAAGTATCATTTTGATAAAATTGTCAATCGTCGTAAAGTGAATTCCTATAAATGGGATGTTGGTGAGGATGAACTTCCAATGTGGGTTGCGGATATGGATTTTGATACGGCGCCAGAAATTAAAAATGCCCTGCAAAAGCGCATTGAGCAGGGCGCCTTTGGCTACAATACTGTGCCAAATTCTTTCTTTGAAGCCTATATTTCTTGGTGGCAAAACCGTCATGAATTCACACTTCAAAAAGATTGGTTGATGTTTTGCACGGGAGCCGTTCCTGCCCTTTCATCAATTGTTCGTAAGATGACTAAGCCAAGTGATAAGGTAGTGCTTTTGACGCCTGTTTATAATATTTTTTACAATTCTATTTTGAACAATGGACGAGAAGTGTTGGAAAGCTCTTTGGTCTATAAGGACGGAAATTATCAGCTTGATTATGATGATTTGGAAAATAAGCTGGCGCAACCCGAGACGACGTTGATGATTTTTTGCAATCCCCACAATCCGACAGGTTATGTTTGGACAAAGGCAGAGCTTGATAAAATTGGTCAGCTTTGTTTGAAACATGATGTCCTTATTTTATCAGACGAAGTGCATTGTGATTTGACACATCCTGATAGCTATTATACGCCGTTTGCATCGGTATCAGAAGAAATCGCAAACATTACAATGACTTGCTTAGCGCCGTCAAAAGCTTTTAATATTGCTGGCTTGCAAACGTCGGTAATTTCTGTGCCAAATGAAGCCCTTCGTAAACGAGTCAATCGTGGCATCAATACGGACGAAGTGGCTGAGCCAAATTCTTTTGCCATTCAAGCAACAGAAGCAGCTTTCAATGAAGCAGGGCAATGGTTAGATGAGCTTAACGAGTACTTGGCAAAAAATCGTGCTTACTTGATTGAGCAAGTGACAACAACTTTTCCAGAAATCAAAATCGTTCCAGCAAAGGCGACTTATCTTGCTTGGCTTGACTGCTCTGCTATTTCACAAAATACAACAGCATTATGTGCCTTTATTCGTCAAAAAACAGGTTTAATCCTATCTGACGGTGACATTTTTGGTGGCAATGGTAAACTTTTCATCAGGTGGAATTACGCTTGCCCGCTTGAAGTGTTAGTTGACGGTGTTGAACGTTTTAAAAAAGCGGTCAAAGAGTACAAGGAGCAATAAATGAAAAAATTTGGGTGTTTTATCTTAGTTATGATGCTTTTGGTTTTGTCCGCTTGTAGTAGTGTACAAAATAATCAACAAGCTAAGCAAACACAAACAACAACGACAAGTAAAACAGAGGAAGAAAAAATGGTAACAGCTACGGTTAATGGAGAGACATTTACAATCACGTTAAATCAGTCACAAGCAGCGCAGGAATTTTTAAATCTTTTGCCCCTAACACTTGATATGCGAGATGTAAACGGTAATGAAAAATATGCGGTGCTCAACCAAACATTCACAAACGATGATAAAAAAGTAGGAACGATTCACGCTGGTGATTTGAAACTATGTCTGGCGACGGTTTGGTTCTTTTCTATAATGATTTTCCCTCATCTTACCAATATACAGACTTAGGAACGATGTCAGATAGTCAAGGCTTGGCAGAAGCTCTTGGGTCTGGGGACGTTATTATTACCATTGAGGTCGTCGATTGATGCGCTCAATAACAGTAACCATTGCAGAAGGAACATTTGAGCTTTTCTTAGAAAATAATGCTAGCGCGCAAGCTTTTTCTGAACTTTTGCTACTTGAATTGGAAATGGTTGATGTGAATGGCAATGAGAAATTTTATTTACTAGCTGACCACCTACCAAACCAAGAACGCTGTTCTTGTTTGATAAAAGCAGGTGATTTATTACTATGTCATACAAATGAATTAACCTTTTTCTATGATGATAGTAAAACCTGCTTTAAATACACTTATCTAGGACATGTTAAAGACAGCCAGAATTTCAGAAAAGCCATGACAGGCAAGATAGTCACTGTTATTTTTGAGGAAAAGTAAGATAGTCTTGACTGCTTCATGAAATTACTGCTTATTTTTGCTATAATGTTTGAAAAAAGAAATGATGGGTGGCAACCTATGACAAAAATGAGACGTCGTGACCGTGAAGTGACTGACTTGACAGAAATCAAAGCTATTGTTGAGAAAAATATGATTTTGCATTTAGGGCTTTTTGATGAGGAATTTCCTTACGTTATCCCTTTGCATTATGGTTATGAATACCGTGAAGAAACTGACCAGTTTATTTTTTACACACACGGTGCGAGACGAGGGCATAAAATTGATTTAATCCACCAAAATCCCAATGTTTGTGTTCAGATTGAGGGAGAAGTGGTGCCTGATTACGACTATGATGTGCCTTGTAAATACGGTGCTTTCTTTAGTTCGTTTATCGGACGTGGAAAAGCAGAGCTTATCGAAGAATCAGAGCAAAAAGCCTACGCCCTTAATCTACTCATGCAGCACCAAGCTGGCAAAATATTTGAATTCACCGAAAAAATGACAAAACCAGTCGGCGTGATTAAGATTGTGATTGACCAATATTCCGCCAAAGCTAAGACAATGATGCCTAAAAAATAATAGAAAAACAACTAATCTAAAGCAGATTGGTTGTTTTTTGTTAATAAAGATAAAAAATTGAAAAATTCCCTTGACTTGGAGCTAACTCAAAGGTGTAAAGTAATAGATGACATTAGAAAGAGGAGGAAATTATGGAAAGTAACGTAGTCGCAACACAGCAAAAAACGTATTTTTTTAGTAATCGTGATTTGGCTAAATTGTTTATTCCTTTGATTATTGAACAAGGGTTGGAATATCTGGTGGCTTAATCGCCTCGATTTTAGTTTCAAGAGTTGGCGAAGCAGCAGTGTCGGGTGTTTCTCTTGTGGAGTTTCTCATGGCGCTCTTTATCAGTATTTTTGCCGCTTTTGCAACTGGTGGCGGCATTGTTGCAGGTCAATACTTAGGTGACCGTGATGGTGAAAATGCTAATAAAGCTATCAATCAATTAGCGAAATTCACTCTTATATTTAGTATCGTGATTACGGTTTTTATTTTTGCCATTAAACCGTTAATTTTAAATCATTTGTTTGGCTCAATTACGCCAGCAGTTCATGCCCAAGCCGATCGGTATTTTAATATCGTTGCCTTATCGACACCATTTATTGCCATGTATAATTGTGGCGCAGCGATTTTTAGAACCTTAAACAAATCACGCTTGCCGATGAATATTATGTTGGTCATGAATGGCTTGAATATTTTAATGGGGATTAGTTTGATTTATGGTCTCGGTTGGGGTGTCGAAGGTGTTGCAGTACCGATTTTGCTATCACGTGTTGGTGCCATGGTGCTAGTTCTTTGGTTTGCACATCACTTGACATCTGAATTAACTTTGGGAAACTTTTTGCGTGAAAAAGTTGACTGGCAGATGATTAAAAAAGTTCTTGGTATTGGACTACCATTTGGGTTTGAAAATGGCATGTTCTTTCTTGGTCGCTTGATTGTGTTATCAATTGTGTCTTTATTTGGAACAGCGGCGATAGCAGCTAATTCGGTTGGTGGAACGATTATTATGTTTCAGGCACTTCCAGGAATTTCTATCGTGCTAGGTTTAGCAGTTATCATTTCAAAATGCGTTGGTGCTGGGGACTATGAGCAAGCAGAATACTATAAGCGTAAGGTTAGCCGAATTATTCATTTGGCAAATGGTGCGATTTCTTTGCTCATTATTGCTGCAATGCCGTTATTGATGAAAATCTATGATTTGTCTGCGCAAGCAACGCACTATGTTTGGATTATTGTCCTTGCACACGGTATTCTTGTTAGTATTTTTTGGAATTCTGGTTATGTGTTACCTGTTGTTTTTCGTAGTGCTGGAGATGCCAATTTTCCAATGGTAGTTAGTACTTTATCAATGCTATTAGCTCGTGTGGTATTTGCCTACATTTTTTCTGTTATGCTTGGTATGGGAATGCTAGGAACGTGGGCAGCTATGTTTTTAGATTGGTTTATCAAAGGAATCATTTATGAAATCCGCTACCGAAAAGGAACATGGAAAAATTACAAGTTAGTCTAGGAAAAACAATTTTAAAATTAAAAAAGCATCCATGCCTTTCAAGCATAATATCTATAAAATATAAGTATTTGTAATAGTTGTTAATCCTTGTTATGATAGCTTTAGTAATTAAAGAAAAGGATTAATTTATGCAGAAACTTCAAATCGTTCATTAATTTTACTTTTAACAATCGGTGTATTTGGCATTCTGAATACAGAAATGGGAATAACAGGCATCTTGCCACATATCGCTGAGCATTACAGTGTTTCATTGACAACGGCTGGTTTGTTGGTATCTGGTTTTGCTTTAGTTGTTGCTATTGCAGGACCAACCATGCCTTTACTATTTTCAAAGGTCAATCGTAGATTAGTTATGCTTTTGGCAACAGGTGCTTTTACCTTGAGCACTATCGTTTCGATTTTGGCGCCAAATTTTACTGTTTTACTGATTACGCGTGTTTTACCAGCAATTTTTCATCCTGTCTATGTCTCTATGGCGATGACGGTAGCCGCCACATCTGTTCCTGAAAACGAATCGCGAAAAGCAGTTGCTCAAGTTTTTATGGGTGTTTCAGCTGGAACACTTTTAGGCGTACCAGTGTCTAATTTCTTAGCAAGTCAATTTTCACTTAGCTTATCAATGATTTTCTTTGCTATTATTAATTTACTTGTTTTTATCGGAACCATCATTTTAGTACCATCGATGCCAGTGACAACTGGATTATCTTATGGACAACAATTAAGCATTTTAAAACGTAAAACGATTTGGATTTCTATTATAAGCGTTCTTTTATTGAATGGAGCAGTGCTAGGTTTTAATTCCTATATGTCAGATTTCTTAGAGAGTTTCTCACAAATCAACGTTAATCTAATTGCCTTGGTTTTGTTAAGTATTGGGCTGGCTAATATTATTGGAAATGCTTTAGCTGGACAATTTTTAGATAAAAATACTCATCGATTACTGATTAGTTTGCCACTATTTCTTATCCTTGATTTAGCTTTACTATTTTTCTTTGGAAATCAAGCACTAGCGATGATGATTTTAGTTGTCATTTTTGGAATACTTGGTGGACTTGCGGGGAATGTGAATCAATATATGATTTACAGTGTTGGTGAAGATGCACCCGATTTTGCTAATGGTCTGTTTCTGGCGGCTGCCAATCTTGGTGTGACCGTCGGAACATCGTTTACAGGTGTGTTTATAACGCTTGGTGGTGGTAGTCAATTTAGCATTTTGGGAAGTATCATTATGCTTATTATCGCTTTTATAGCTATCCTTACTCGTCAAAAATGGCTTGCACTATTAAAATAAAAAACACTATTCATGCCTTTCAAGCATAACATCTATAAAATATAAGTATTTGTAATGTATGATAACCTTTGTTATCATAACTTTAGAATAAAGATAGGAAAAAAGAACATGACTGAAGAATTACATTTAACTCAAGAATGGGACAAAGTTTTTCCAAAAAGTGATAAGGTTGACCACAAAAAAGTGACTTTCCATAACCACTTTGGAATTACTTTAGTTGCTGAGTCGTTTGTTCATAAATAAGAACTTCCTCTCTTTATAGAAGACCCTTTCATTTTATAAAGCATTACTTAACCATTTCTAAAATATCATATGACAGTTTGGTATGTAATATGAATAATAAATGACAAAAATCTCCTAAAATACGATTAAATTGGATAAAAAAACGCTCTAAAGGCGTCAGAGTAAAAATTTATGAGGAAGCTCCAAATTTTAAAAATATTCATTGAGAAATACGTAAACAAATAAAGCTAAGCACTTTGTCTTAGCTTTATTTTCAAAACTGATTTTAAGTCGTTTTACGGTCAAAGAAGTTGTAAATGTATTCGATAATCGCAAGGATAACAAAACCAATTGCAACCAATCCAAGTGTGCCTGAGGCACTTGTTCGCCAAAAGATACCAGCAATGGCATTTACCATTGGTGCGGCAAAAGCAGCACCGAGATTGATTCCCATAAGAATGACCGATGTGGTTAAGGTACCACCATTTTTAGGACCGACTTGTGCCACGCGAAGAAAAGCTTGTGGGAACACCCAACCAAAGAATAAACCAGCAATGATAACGCCTGTTGTTACTAAAGCAACGTTTGTCGCTGTGGCTACCAAGTAGAAACCAAATGCAATGCCGGTATAGGCAACTGGTAAAATAAAGTTACCAATTAATTTTGAAACTGGGGCGTAAAGAAGGGCTGCTACCATGGAAGACAAACCAAGTAAAGCAAGAATTGATGACGCAGCAGACGGCGTTATCATCGCGACACCTGAACATAATCACACCACAAGTGCAGCTTTAAAAAGCACGATTGAATGGCTTTCCTATCAAATTCATCCCTTTGATGGCAAACCAGTTATGATTGTAGGAGCCTCTTATTATCAACAAGGGTCATCACGGGAACAGTTACACCTTCGTCAAATTCTTGATTCCCCAGGTGTTAATGCCATGGTTTTACCAGGAAATGAGTTTCTCCTTGGAAATGCTAAAAAATCCTTTGACAGTCATTATCATTTGAAAAATGAAGCAACCATCAATTTCTTAGGAACTTGTTTAGAAAATTTTGTGAAGTATGTTAGTTTGGTAAACGGACTGAATGCCCCAAACGAAGAAATTCTCAAACCTGCTGGAGCTAACGAAAGTACACCAGTATCTACGGATGCTAATTCAGGTGCTTCAGCTAGTTGGAATGCGAGTGCAGCCCCAGTAGCCAAGCCTATCACCTCTAACTCAACAACCCCATTTGATAAAACACTAGACGACATCTTTGGTCTGATTTAGTAGGCATTGAAGGAAAAGATGTTTTAGATACAGTAACTCTAGATTAAAAATAAAAACGCCTTTGTGGCGTTTTTTGATTAATTAAGCAATTGCTGATAAAGGTTTAATTCATCGTCCTCATCAACGTTCAAGACAATTTTATTAACAAATTGGCTTCGTTCTAAAAAGTCTTTTACGGTTTGAATGGCAATTTTTGCCGCATTTTCATTAATAAAACGAACTTCATCATCTGCTGCAAGAGAGGGTAGGGCAACAGATTCAAGATGATTTTTTTCTGCCAACGTTAGACAAGATAAGTAACTTTTAGCAAGTAAATCTTCGTCAATCGGCGTCAAATGCTCGTTGATAGCAGGACTAACGGTGTGAAGTACAAATTTGGCAGGCAAGTTATAAGCTGGCGTAATTTTTGCCGTGCCGGTTGGTTCATCATGACCTTGTTCTTGTATGAGTTTGTAGCAATCCAGACGAAGTTGTACACCAGCATAGGTATGAATAGTATTGTCAGTGCAGTCATGAAGTGGTTGGAAGCAACCAAGCATACGATGATTAGCAGTATTGACAATGGCATCCACCTTGAGACGCGTAATATCACCTTTCCAAACATAAAGGCGGTCGTCTGTTGGAATTGGGCGTAGATGATTTAAGAAAACAACGACACGCTCTGCTTTTTTAAGTTGTAGATAGTTATCTTGCATATCTAAAAAGCCACTTGAAACCGCCATTGGTGGACGAACGTTAAGAAGAGCACGCAATAATGTTTCTTGACTATCCAAGTCACTGGACACATCAATTGCTCTAAATTGTGGATTTTCCTTAATCAGGTAATCTAGAAGGTAGGTTACCATTTCTTTTTTTGTCATATGGTCTCCTTAGCATAATAAAATCGCTTTCCTAATCATAAGTATATCACCTTTTTAAGGAATTAGCATTAAGAAAAATAGAAAAATACTAAAAATGACAATTAGGAATCCGTGTAGCAATAACGAATCCCTATTTTTTGATAATCAATTCCAATGCTTTTTGTAATTTTTCTTCTTGTTTTTCTTTATCCTTAACTGGATTTTCGATGATTTGATTGATTTTGTTGCTAATAACGATACCCATGGTACGGTTGATGCTAGAACGAACAGCAGTTAATTGTGTTACGATATCGATACATTCTTTATCGTCCTCAATCATTTTTTGAATCCCACGCAGTTGCCCCTCAGCACGTTTTAAACGATTAATGATGTCTTTGTTATCTGTTGCCATAAAGCTCTCCTTTGATTGCTATTATACCGATATGGGGTATTGTTTGTCAAACCCAAGACATTATCATTGACAGTAAATTGTAGGATGTGATATCATCAAAATATACCCATAGGGGTATTTATCAACAGAGAGGAGACAAGGTTATTTTTCTAAAAAAATTATTTTCATCATCGATAAAAAATATTGATGTTACGGAACTTCAACGACTTTTAGATAAAGATATTGTGTTATTAGACGTTCGAACAGCTCAAGAATACGCTAGGGGGCATATTAAAGGAGCTCGGTCATATCCTTTAGACCGTTTGAATACCTATCAGGGTAGCAAAGATAAGCCAATTTATCTTATTTGTCATTCTGGAGCTCGCAGCAAACGTGGCGCAAAATTATTACAACAAAAAGGCTATGAAGCCATTTCGGTTAAAGGCGGTATGATGGCTTGGCATAGAAAAATTATTGGAGGAAATAAATGATTAAAATTCTGATTGTTGGTGGTGTCGCAGGTGGGATGTCAGCAGCGACTCGTTTACGCCGCTTAATGGAGGACGCTGAAATCATTGTATTTGACAAAGGACCTTATGTTTCATTTGCCAACTGTGGGCTTCCCTTTCACGTTTCTGGGGAAATATCAGAGCGTGAAAGTCTTATCGTACAGACACCAGAAAGTTTGAAAGCACGATTTGCTATTGACGTTCGACCAGAATCAGAAGTGGTGGCAGTTGATACGGATAAGAAAACCATCACAGTTTGCTATGCGGATAAAGTCTATGAAGAATCATACGACAAACTGATTTTGTCGCCAGGTGCCAAACCAGTTGTTCCTCAAATGGTAGGGCTAGATAGTGCTGATAACGTGTTTGTGCTTCGCAATATTCCTGACTTGGATAAGATTCTGAATGCATTAAACGACACCAAAGCTAAATGTGCCACTGTTATTGGTGCTGGGTTTATCGGACTTGAAATGGCAGAAAATTTGGTTAAAAAAGGCTTGCAAGTGACAATCGTTGAAAAGGCACCGCATGTTTTGCCAACGTTAGATGAAGAAATGGCAGCTTTTGTTAAGGATGAATTGACACGAAACGGCATAACGGTTTACACTAATCAATCTGCCAAAGCTTTCAAGGATAATGGAAAAGTTATCATTCTTGAAGATGGTAGTGAGCTACTATCTGATATTACTATCATGTCAGTTGGGGTTCAACCAGAATCAAATTTAGCCAAAGAAGCAGGTCTTAAATTTGGTATGCGTGGGGGGATTCTTGTTAATGAGTATTATCAAACCAGCAATCCAGATATTTACGCTGTTGGAGATGCCATTATTGTCAAACAAGAAATCACTGGTCAAGATGCGCTTATTTCTCTAGCTAGTCCAGCAAACCGTCAAGGTCGCCAAGTTGCGGATAATATCGCTGGCATCGCTCGTCAAAATAAAGGAAGTATTGGAACAGCTATTGTTCGTGTTTTTGATTTGGCAGCTGCTTCAACAGGCTTGAGTGAACGCATAGCTCGCCAACAGTTTGAAGATGTAGCTGTTGTTCATACGACATCAAAAGACCATGCTAGTTATTATCCCAATGCTAGCGATATCGTTTTGAAATTGATTTTTAATCAGAAAACGGGTGCTATTTATGGAGCGCAAGCTGTTGGGCAAAAAGGCGTTGATAAGCGTATTGATATTCTAGCAACAGCGATAAAGGCAGGACTAACGGTAGATGATTTACCAGAATTGGAATTCACTTACGCACCGCCATTTGGTTCAGCTAAAGACCCAGTAAATATGGCAGGATATGCTGCGCTTAACATTATGGAAGGTATTAGTGAAAATGTTCAATGGTATGCTTTATCAGATGAATTAGCCAAAGGAAAACTCTTGCTTGATGTTCGTACGAGAGAAGAAGTTTCACGCGGTCATTTTGCAAATAGTGTTAACATACCACTTGATGAATTGCGTGATCGTTTAGCAGAATTAGACACCAATCAAGAATACATTATCAGTTGCCACAGCGGGCTTCGTTCTTACATTGGAGAACGTATTTTGAAGCAAAATGGCTTTAAAATTCAAAATCTTGATGGTGCTTATTTCCTTTATAGTACTGTCAAACCAGAGGAGATTGTTCATGATTAAAACAATTACAGCTAGAGAATTACAAGAAAAAATAAGCAAAAAGAAGCTGCATTTGCTTGATGTTCGTGAGAAAGTAGAATATGCCATGGGACATGTGCCAACAGCGGTTAATCTACCTTTAAGCGAATTTGTATCAAGCTACCAAACACTTGATAAGGACAAGGTTTATCATATCATTTGCCAAAGTGGCTCACGTTCTGAACAGGCAGCAGTTTTCTTATCTCAACAAGGCTATCAAGTTGTCAATGTCGCAGGTGGCACATCCGCTTGGACAGGAGTATTGGAATACTAAAATAGTTGACATCATTAAGCAAGGCTACTGGTCTTGCTTTTATGTTATAATCAATCTATGATTGATAAGAATAATATGTTACAAAATGCGGAAAAGTTTGTCTATGATAAATTGCATACAGATACCAGTGGGCATGATTGGTGGCATGTGGTGCGCGTGAGAAATACAGCGCGTGAGTTGGCAGAAAAAGAAGGGGCAGACCAGTTTATTTGTGAATTGGCAGCGTTGCTTCACGATATGGCAGATGATAAGTTAAATGCTAATCCCGAGCAAGCTTTGACAGAGCTGAAAGTTTGGCTAATGCAACAAGAACTATCAGAAGAAGCTATTGACCACATTATCCAAATTATCACGACCATGTCATTCAAAGGAAGTGGTCAAAGTGTTCCGCCAACTTTGGAAGGTAAGATTGTGCAAGATGCAGACCGTTTAGATGCCATTGGTGCAATTGGAATAGCGCGGTGTATGGTTTATTCGGGAAGCAAGGGACGTCCGATTCATGACCCAAGTAAGGTAGCACGTGACAATCCTAGTTTAGAAGATTATCGCAACGGGCAAGATACGGCAATCATGCATTTTTACGAAAAGTTACTCAAACTTAAAGAGTTGATGAATACGGCTTATGCTAGAAAAATGGCAGAGCACCGTCACAAAGTTCTAGAAGAGTTTTTAACAGAATTTTACGCAGAATGGGACGGTAAGTTATAGGTTGCAATAAAAAGGCAAAATGTTATAATAGAAAAACGAAAAGATTGGGAGGTCAATAAAATGGCAATTAGACGTGCGACAATCGCTGATATTCCAACATTGATGGACCTTTTACAACAAATTCTCTATGTGCACCATGTGGCAAGACCTGATTTATTTCAAGAAAAAGGTGTCAAATACACAGAAGACGAATTAGCTGCACTTATTGCTGACGATAATCGTCCGATTTTTGTTTATGAAGATGATAATGGTAAAGTGATTGCACATATGTTTACTATTGTTGAAGACGTTAGCGCACCAAGAGTTCCCCAAAAAACACTCTTTGTTGATGATTTGTGTGTGGACGAAGCAGCGCGCGGACAAAAAATTGGTGAAAAACTCTATCAGTTTGCTTTGAAATACGCCAAAGAAATTGGTTGCTACAACCTAACGTTAAACGTCTGGAGTGCAAATAAATCAGCCGTTCGCTTCTATGAACGTCAAGGCATGACACCGCAAGAGACACGTATGGAACAGATTATTGATTAAAAATGCCTCTAAACATCTTTGTTTCTACGGCTTCAAAGTTCATATTCTGGTGACCTTATCTGGTTATATTCTGAACTCTGTTGTCACGCCAGCCCCTGTTCATGATATCAAGGTGGTCTATGAACTATTAGAGGGATGTAGCAATCGGCTATCCTAGGTGATTTAGGCTAACTGAGCAGTGAACACAAGAAGGACTTAGAACAACAAGGTTACCATCTATGGACGCCGTTTCGTAAAAACATGACAGAGACCGAAGAACATACATTAGCTAGAAGCCTAGCCGGACTACAGTTACGAATTGAACAAATTATTCTGGCTCATAACTTACGCTATTTTGAAATGAACTAGCACCACGACTTTGAAGGAATTATTTTATATGCACTTTTACCAACTATTACAATTAGATCCTCTAACCTTAAAGCAAAAGATACATGATGTTGATAATAAGAAACAAAAACTTCAGCTTATAGCTTGTCTTTTTATAAGGGCAATTTTATTAGTCTCCTTTGCTATTTTTTGGATAAGCTCTCTAAATTTTATATTTGGTAAAGATATTTCATCGTTTTCACTTATTCTATTTTGTATTCTATTAACTTTACGTTTGTACCATTTGGCTATAGAGTAGGTCATTCTCTAGTAGGATTAGGAATTGTTTTTATTATACTTTGGTTAGCTCCGTTCATTTCTTTAATAGCTTATCCATTTATACAATTCATACTTCATTTCATTTGTTTATTGCTTTTATTTTTTATCACCGGTAAAGAGCCCCAAATGGGTAACCCCGGATTATACTCCTTTTCCTATCTATATTTAATTTGGAACAGTACACTATATATCCAATACTCAAGTAGTACATTCCTTTTTTATTT
>ENA-OQBT01000092-OQBT01000092.1-human-gut-metagenome-genome-assembly--contig:-NODE-92-length-59015-cov-6.487111_pt1 | contig 59015 bp, 63 predicted proteins | sample MGYA00242749_ERZ504557 | MGnify/ENA primary metagenome ERZ504557 (study PRJEB26092, sample SAMD00036243) | human gut metagenome | host: Homo sapiens | study: EMG produced TPA metagenomics assembly of...
CGACATCTATGATCCCTGAGGTTTCCGCGCATTATGCAATGCACGAATATTGAAGGTGCAAATATGAAGACAGACCGTGCACATGGATCAGTATGCTGATATCCATTCCGGCGGCAGTAGGTCTTGCAGTTCTTTCCGGACCGATCACGAGACTGATCTTCCCGGGAACCAATGGCGTAGGCGGACAGCTTCTGATCCTGGGAGGAATCACCATTATCCTGAATGGCAACTCCAATATCACCAACGGTGTACTTCAGGGAATCGGCAAGCCGAAGCTCCCGATGATCCATGCAGCCATTGCACTGGTGGCAGATGTGATAGCCATGGCCCTGCTTCTGGTATTTACCAATCTTGGTGTTTATACCATTGTCATCGCCCAGATCGTTTATGCAGTTGTGATGTGTCTTCTCAATGACCGTTCCATCAAGAAATATATGGGCTATAAGAATCCGTGGAGAAGTGCTTATTTAAGCCCGTTCCTGGCATCTATCCCGATGGGAGTTGTTGCGGGAGTGGTGTATTACGGATTGTATGCACTGATCCATTCCAATGTGATCTGTCTTGGTATTTCCGTGATGCTGGCAGCAGGTGTATACTTTATTGTATATCTGTTTGTAAGCAAGCCCGGTGAAGATGAGCTGGGTATGATGCCTGGTGGAAGATATATGAAGAAGCTGGCGAGAATGATGAAGATCATCTGATCTGTAAGTCCGATCAGTAAACGGCAATACAGTTATTCGGTGCAGAACTCAAAGTGAACATAGCTAGCACAGGAAAAATACTCACAGATTTGTTCCGGCAGATTTCCAGCCGGAGGATCTGTGAGTATTTTTTCATTATATCAGATTTCAGGGAATGCAGACTTTCGAAGAAAAGTTTCTTTTCAGTCTTTTCTCTGTGAAAATAGTCTTATGATCTCCAGAGTAACGTTCACAGCGGCATCCATTCCTTCTGCTGTAATGTGCTCATAAGGCCCGTGATAGGCATGTCCGCCGGTTCCGAGATTCGGGCAGGGCAGTCCCATAAAGCTTAACTGTGCACCGTCTGTGCCGCCGCGGATAGGCAGGATCAGCGGTGTGACACCGCAACTGTGGCAGGCTTCTTCTGCCAGAGATATCAGCCATGGGCAGGTATCGATGATCTCTTTCATATTGCGGTACTGCTGGGTGATGGTAAGAGTTACGGTACCTTCCCCCCATTTTTCATTGAGGATCTCCGTGATATGTGTGAGCGTTTTCTGACGGATCTCAAAAGAAGCGGCATCGTGATCCCGGACAATATACTGAAGCTCAGCCTGGGAAACATCTCCTTTCATGGAACACAGATGAAAAAATCCTTCGTAGTCTTCTGTATTCCTGGGAGTGTCCGCTGCCGGAAGCATGGAGTTAAATTCCATGGCAACGAGGGCTGCGTTGATCATAGTATTTTTGGAAGAACCGGGATGTACATTAACACCCTGGAAGGTTACTTTTGCACTGCAGGCGTTAAAGTTTTCGTACTGGATCTCGCCTTCCGTATCACCGTCCAGGGTATATGCATAATCCGCACCGAATTTTTTTACATCAAAGTGGGCCGGTCCCATGCCGATCTCTTCATCCGGAGTAAAAGCAACGCAGAGAGGTCCGTGAGGTATTTTTTCCGTAAGGATATGCTCCAGCGCAGTGAGGATCTCTGCAATGCCGGCCTTGTCGTCTGCGCCCAGGATCGTGGTTCCGTCTGAGGTGATCAGGGTACGCCCGGCAAGTGAAGCAAGATGGGGGAACATTTCCGGGGGAAAGAGTTCTGCCGCTTGTGCCGAGAGGGAGCTCTTTTCCATCGTAATCTTCTGTGATCATCGGTGTGACTGCATGGTCGCAGAAATCGGAAACCGTATCCATATGAGCGATAAAACCCAGTGCTTTGCAGTGCTCCAGACCTTCTGTAGCAGGAAGATGTGCATAAACGTAACAGTGTTCATCCAGAGACACATCAGAGATCCCAAGGCCTTTCAGTTCCTCCACAAGAAGCCGGGCCAGGTCAAACTGGCACTGGGAAGAGGGGGAAGAAGAGCTTTCTTCATTGCTGGGTGTGGATATTTTTACATAGGATAAAAGTCGTTGGTATGCTTTCATAGAAGAATATTCCTTTCTGAAAAAATCTATCCGGAACAGGTTATGGCCGCATTTATGAAGCCGTTCTGTTTTTCCGGAGATAATAACAGTATACCACACAGTATCCGTATATTTTCAGAAAAAATCTCCCACGATGTGAAAACTTGTGCTATAATCTGTGAGATAATAAGAAACAGGAGGATTTGAGAGTGGAAAAAAGAATCATACAGGTCGAAGAAAAAGTACCTGCAAAGATGCTGATACCGTTAAGTATCCAGCACATGTTCGCCATGTTCGGAGCATCCGTACTGGTGCCATTCCTTTTTGGTATCAGTCCGGCTATTGTGCTTCTGATGAATGGTGTGGGAACACTCCTTTTTATTTTCATCACAAAAGGAAAGGCACCGGCTTATTTGGGCTCCAGTTTTGCCTTCCTTTCACCGGCTCTTCTGGTGATCAGCAAGTATGGATATGAGTATGCCCTTGGTGGTTTCGTTGTTCTGGGTATTGCTGGTATGTGCGTGGCATTGATCGTCCGCCAGTGCGGAACAGACTGGATCGATATCGTGCTTCCTACAGCGGCAATGGGACCGGTAGTGGCACTGATCGGTCTGGAACTTGCGGGAAATGCAGCAAGTACGGCAGGACTTCTGGACGAGAAGGTAGATCCGAAGAATGTGATCGTATTTCTGGTCACACTTGGAGTTGCGGTATTCGGGCAGATCCTGTTCCGGGGCTTCCTTTCTGTTATTCCGATCCTGATCGCGATCATTGCGGGATATGTGGCAGCAGGTGCATGCGGGCTTTTGGATTTTACACAGGTAAGGGAAGCAGCATTTTTGGCTCTTCCCAACTTTACATCTCCGAAATTTGATTTTGAGGCCATTATGACGATCTTTCCGGCATTGCTTCTGGTAACCTCCGAGCATATCGGCCATCAGATCGTAACCGGAAAGATCGTTGGAAGAAATCTTCTGAAAGATCCGGGTCTCCACAGATCCCTGTTTGCAGATTTCTTCTCTACCACAGTTTCCGGATGCCTTGGTTCTGTGCCGACAACTACTTACGGTGAGAACATCGGTGTCATGGCAGTGACAAAGGTTTACAGTGTACAGGTGATCGGTGGTGCGGCAGTGCTTTCTATCTGCTGTTCCTTCCTTGGTAAACTGGCAGCCTGATCAGTACCATTCCAGGTCCGGTGATCGGTGGGATTTCCTTCCTTCTTTACGGAATGATCGGAACCTCCGGCCTTCGTATGCTGGTTGACAATCACGTGGATTACAGCAAGTCCAGAAATCTGACGCTGACAAGCGTTGTCTTTGTTGTAGGTCTTTCCGGAATTGCCCTGAAGCTTGGAAATGTTGAGCTTACCGGTATGGTGCTGGCATGTGTGGTTGCCATGGCATTAAGCCTTGTATTCTATATTCTGGACAAACTGAAGCTGACAAACGATCAGTGACAGGAAATATATTGCATAAAAAGCAGATGAAGAGGGAAATCTTTTTATCTGCTTTTTTGCATTCAGAGAGGAAAAAGAAATCATGTATGGGAAGTTTTTTGTCGGATTTTTAGAGATCCTGTCAACAAAAAAACAGAAGGATTTTCAAGTATCTTATTGACAATCATTCCGTTTTATAATACTATGTAATACAGAAAACACGAACAAAGGTTCGGATTAAAGGAAACCTGATTAGAAAGAGAATAAAGAATAGGAGATTACATAATGATCAGTGAAGAGAAGCAGAAGGCGCTGGAAGCGGCTCTTGGAAATATTGAGAAACAGTTCGGTAAAGGCTCTGTCATGAAGCTTGGAGATTCCAGTTCCCATATGCAGGTGGAGGCAGTTCCCACAGGATGCTTAAGCCTGGATATCGCCCTTGGCGTAGGTGGTGTTCCCAAGGGACGTATCGTGGAGATCTATGGACCGGAGTCCAGTGGTAAGACAACGGTAGCCTTACATATGGTCGCTGAAGTGCAGAAGAGAGGCGGAATCGCAGGATTTATCGATGCGGAGCATGCTCTTGATCCTGTTTATGCCAAGAGTATAGGTGTTGATATCGACAACCTTTATATTTCACAGCCGGATAACGGAGAGCAGGCGCTGGAGATCACAGAGACTATGGTACGTTCCGGTGCTGTGGATATCGTGATCGTGGACTCTGTTGCAGCCCTGGTCCCCAAGGCTGAGATCGAAGGAGATATGGGAGACAGCCATGTAGGTCTGCAGGCCCGTCTGATGTCACAGGCACTCCGTAAACTGACGGCTGTTATCAGCAAGTCCAACTGCGTGGTGATCTTTATCAACCAGCTTCGTGAAAAGGTTGGAGTGATGTTTGGCAATCCGGAAACTACAACCGGTGGACGTGCGCTGAAATTCTATGCATCTGTCCGTATGGATGTACGCCGTGTGGAAACATTGAAGCAGGGTGGTGAGATGGTCGGAAACCACACCCGTGTGAAAGTAGTTAAGAACAAGGTGGCTCCGCCATTTAAGCAGGCAGAGTTTGATATCATGTTCGGAACCGGTATTTCCAGAGAGGGAGATATCCTGGATCTGGCTGCAGAATGCTCCATCGTAAACAAAAGCGGAGCCTGGTATGCATATGAAGGGGATAAGATCGGACAGGGACGTGAGAATGCCAAATTATTCCTGAGAGAGCATCCGGAGATCCGCGATGAGATCGAGAAGAAGGTTCGTGTACATTATCATCTGGATCCGGCAGATGAGACAGCAGAAGCAGCAGTACAGGCAGAAGATACAGAGAAGGAAGAGTAATCCATGCTGGATCTGGAAGAACGAAACCGTGCAAGAAAGAAAGCCATGCGGCTTCTGGAACATATGGACCGCACAGAGAAAGGCCTGACGGATAAACTCCGTCAGGCTGAATTTTCACCGGAGGCAGTAGAAGATGCCATTGCTTATGTGAAGTCCTATGGGTATATCAACGATGCCCGTTATGCCAGAACCTATATCTCCTTCCGCATGGAAACCAGGAGCCGTCAGAAGATCCTCTCGGAACTTCAGTTAAAGGGTGTGGACCGTCAGATTGCCCTGGATGCCTGGAATGAGATGGAAGAGCTTATGGAACCGGACGAGCGGGAGGTATTACGCAGGACGATCGAGAAGAAATATGCGCCGGACACAGAGCTTGATGAAGGACAGATGCGAAGGCTGTATGGATATCTGGCCAGACGAGCGTTCCGGTATGAGGATATTTCCCATACCCTGGAAGAAATGAACATCCGGGTGAACCGTGATATGGAATAACTCTGCGGAGAAAAAGAGCCAGTTTATATATGCTAACCAAAATCTGCTTTTTCATGAGAAAAACTTGACATAAATGTGAAAAACAGCTAAACTTGTATTGTTGTATTTGTACAATGAAAACTAAATAAGGAGGTGCTCCTGTGGCAGGCACAATTATCGGTGTTATTGTCGCTGTGGTAGTCACGCTACTTATTGCAGTTCCTGTTACTTGCAAGGTTGCTGTTGACAAGAAAGTACGCAAGGATGCGGAAATCATAGGTACAGCAGAGGATAAGGCAAGGAATATTCTTGATGAAGCATTGAAAGCAGCAGAGACCAAGAAACGTGAAACTTTACTTGAAGTAAAGGAAGAATCTCTGCGAACTAAAAATGAACTGGAAAGGGAAACCAAGGAACGGAGAAACGAGCTGCAGAGATACGAGAAGCGAGTTTTGTCAAAAGAGGAATCTGTTGACAAAAAAGCCAATGCAGTGGAGAAGCGTGAGCTGGAATGTACAGCGAAATTTAACGAGTTACAAGAAAAAGAAAAACGAGTAAATGAACTTGAGGAAAAAGGAGTACAGGAACTGGAACGAGTTTCAGGTCTTACCTCCGAACAGGCAAAAGAAGAATTACTGAAATCTGTAGAAGATGACGTAAAGGTGGATGTTGCAAGACTCTATAAAGAGCTTGAGAACAGAGCCAAGGAAGATGCCAATAAGAAAGCCAGGGAATATGTAGTCAATGCCATTCAGAAATGTGCAGTGGATCATGTTTCCGAGACAACGATTTCTGTGGTACAGCTTCCAAGTGATGAAATGAAGGGAAGGATCATCGGTCGTGAAGGCCGTAACATCCGTACACTTGAGACACTTACCGGTGTGGATCTGATCATTGATGATACACCGGAGGCAGTGGTACTCTCCGCATTTGATCCGATCAGGAGAGAGATCGCCAGAGTGGCTCTTGAGAAACTGATCGTGGATGGACGTATCCATCCGGCAAGAATTGAAGAGATGGTAGAGAAAGCCCAGAAAGAAGTGGAAGCACAGATCCGGGAAGACGGTGAGAATGCTGCCATGGATGTAGGGGTACATGGAATCCATCCGGAACTTCTGAAGCTTCTTGGACGTATGAAATTCCGTTCAAGTTATGGACAGAATGCTCTGAGACATTCAATTGAGGTTGCACAGCTTTCCGGACTTCTTGCAGGAGAAGTTGGTGTGGATGTGCGTATGGCCAAGCGTGCCGGACTTCTTCATGACATTGGTAAATCCATTGACCATGAGGTAGAAGGTTCTCATATTCAGATCGGTGTGGATCTCTGCAAGAAATACAAGGAGTCCCCGATCGTTATCAACACGGTTGCGTCTCATCATGGTGATGTGGAGCCGGAATCTCTGATCGCGTGTATTGTACAGGCTGCTGATGCAATTTCCGCAGCAAGACCTGGAGCAAGACGTGAGACCCTGGAAACCTATACCAATCGTCTGAAACAGCTTGAGGATATCACCAATGAATTCAAGGGTGTAGAGAAATCTTTTGCTATTCAGGCAGGAAGAGAAATTCGTGTTATGGTCGTGCCGGATCATGTAAGTGATGCAGATATGGTTCTCCTTGCAAGAGATATTGCAAAGCAGATCGAGGCAGAGCTTGAGTATCCTGGACAGATCAAAGTTAATGTGATCCGTGAAAGCAGAGCGGTTGACTACGCAAAATAAGCTTTCAATGGAAGAAGTTCTGGAAATACCAAAGGCCGGACAGCTTTTTAGCTGGCCGGCCTTTTTTTGTCATGCGGAAAAACGGTCATATTACTGGAAAAACAGGCGTAAACTGGTACAGGGTGAGTAAATGGAGAGTAAGACAGAGAACCGGAAGTGGAAAAATGCCGGACGTTTTCCGGCGGAGCTTCTTTTTATGACCGGAGTTTTTGCGGGAAATGTGTTGCCGAATCTGATCTGGAAAATGGAGTGGAAGCAGAAAACCCTGGCTTCTTTTTATCTGATCCGCAGCTTTGCAGGAAAAGATATTTCCGGCGGAGCTTATTTCCTGGAAGTGCTGCGACGAAGAGGCGGTTTTTTTCTTCTGTTGTTTTTATGCGGATTTACAATATTCGGAGTGCCTTTGACGGTCGCATATATGCTGTTTTTGGGAATGGAGACAGGAATGATCCTGGCATTATCGGTTCTGGAATTTGGTATTTATGGCGGTGTGGCCGGCGCCGGACTTCTGATGCCGCAGTATCTGGTCTATATTCCGGCGTATTTTTATCTTGCAGGTATCGTATACAGACAATCGTATGGGATCTGGAAAAATTATGGACTTGTGCCGCAGAAAACAGGGGCTTATTTTCGGCAGGGGATCACAGTTTTTCTGCTGTATACAGGAGGAATCCTTGCAGAAAGTTTTCTGAATCCCTGGATCGTAGAAAAAGTTATAAAGGGCCTGAAATTTTTTTGAGGAAAATTTCCACAATATCTAGTGATGGTTTCCATAAAATCTGCGATATTTGGTGGTTTGTGCCGGAAAGTGTTGAAATTGTGCGGTTTTACGATGAAAAACTGTTTGATTTTATGTAAAATTCACAGTATAATTCAGTCATAAACGAGTATGATTTTAGAGAAACGGGATGCAGAGAAATGGACATAGAGATACGGGAATTTATTACATATTTACATAATAGAAAAAGAACGTCACATAATACAGAAGTATCTTACCAGAGAGACCTGAAGAAGATGGCAGTGTATTTTGCGGATCGTGGGATCTATGACATCCGAGATGTAGGAGAACTGGAGCTGGAAGCTATCTCAGCTATATGGAGAGAGGACAGTTCGCTTCCTCGACGATCTCCAGAAATGTAGCATCTATCCGTGCTTTGTTTCAGTATCTTTATCAGGAGAACAGGATCGAGAGGGATCCGTCCCTGGAGCTGAAGCCGCCCAAGGTTGAGAAACGGATGCCGGAGATCCTTACTGTGGATGAGGTAGACCGCCTTTTGAAACAGCCGGATCTGAATACACCGAAGGGAATCCGGGACAGTGCCATGCTGGAGCTTTTGTATGCTACAGGAATGCGTGTCAGTGAACTTTTGCGGCTGAATCTGGAGGATCTCAATCTGCGGCTTGGTTATGTAGTCTGTCACGATGAGGATAAGGAACGGGTGATCCCGATAGGAAATGTATGCAAAACAGCCATGGAGAAATATCTGAAGGAAGCCCGTGGAAAATTTGTGAAAGAAAATGAGACGGAGAGTCTTTTTACCAACTGTTCAGGAAAATCCATGAGCAGACAGGGATTCTGGAAGGTTCTGAAGGGATATGCAGAGGAAGCCGGGATCCAGCATGATATCACGCCGCATACACTGAGACATTCTTTTGCCGCACATATGCTGCAGAATGGAGCGGACGTGAAGAGTGTGCAGGAAATGCTTGGACATTCGGATATTTCCACCACACAGGTCTATCTGAATTTTGGCGTTGCGAAAATGCGAGACGTATATATGAAAGCACATCCGAGGCATTGATCTGTAAGAAATAATATAAAAAACGCGTTCAAAAAAGAACCGGCAGCTTCCAAAATGGGAGAATGCCGGTTCTTTTTTTTGAACATAAAGTGTAAAAGGATCACAAATGTCTGTTCCCTGAAGTGCAGATCAGACAGAACTTAGCAATTTTCAGCGATCGTGTAAAGCAGCTTCTCAGACTCATCCCAACCAAGGCAGGCATCTGTGATGGATTTTCCGTAGATGTGATCTCCACCGATCTTCTGGTTGCCTGGCTCGATATAGCTCTCGATCATGAGACCCTTTACCATGGAGTGAAGCTCAGGATCTACCTGACGGCTGTGAAGAACCTCACTTGCGATACGAACCTGCTGCTCGTAATGCTTGTTGGAGTTGGAGTGGTTGGTATCCACGATCACTGCCGGGTTGGCAAGGTTCTTTGCATGGTATTTGTCATAGAGAAGACGAAGATCCTCGTAATGGTAGTTTGGGATTGCTTCCCCATGCTTGTTTACCGCACCACGAAGGATTGCGTGAGAGAGTGGATTACCGGTGGTCTCAACCTCCCAGCTTCTGTAAATAAAACGATGAGCGCCCTGTGCTGCAACAATGGAGTTCAGCATAACGCTGTAGTCACCACTGGTAGGGTTCTTCATACCAGCCGGAACATCCATGCCGCTGACAGTCAGTCTGTGCTGCTGATCTTCAACAGAACGTGCGCCTACAGCAACGTAGGAAAGCAGATCAGAGAGATAACGGTAGTTCTCCGGGTAAAGCATCTCATCTGCACAGGTGAAGCCACTTTCGCGGATAGCACGCATGTGCATCTTACGGATCGCGATCAGCCCGGCAAGAAGGTTCGGTTTTTTCTCAGGATCCGGCTGATGGACCATTCCCTTGTATCCTTCACCGGTCGTACGTGGTTTGTTTGTGTAAACACGCGGGATGATAAGGACTTTATCCTCGATCTTTTCCTGAACTTTGCGAAGTCTTAAAAGATAATCGCATACGGCATCTTCGTTATCTGCAGAACATGGTCCGATGATAGCGAGGAATTTATCGGATTTTCCGGTGAAAACGTCGCGAATCTCAGCATCGCGTTTCTCCTTGAGCGCCTGAAGTTCAGCATCGAGCGGATACTGATTGCGGATTTCCTCAGGAGTTGGCAGTTTTTTTATGAATTCAAAACTCATAGTACTTTATTCCTCCATAACTATAGACATTTCGATTATTTATTATAAACGATTATTGGCCGATTGTCGATAGGGAAATTTTAGCGCTTTCACGTGTAGAAGAGTAAGCAGCAGCTCACCCAGAAAAATTCCGTAAAAATAGCCTCGGATCCCTGTTGCCGGAATTATAAAAACAACGGAGAAAATGCGAATGAGAATGCTGGCAATACTGTGATCAGGCAGAGCCCCGGTTTTCCAAGTCCCTGCAGGATGCTGGTGAGCATGGTGTTTGTATAAAGAAAAGGACAGATAAAAGACAGATACCGTATGTAGGTTCCGGCAGTCTGGCTGTGAAAAAGCAATGCTCCGAGGAATGGGCCAAAAAGAAAGAATCCGCTTCCGCATAGAAATCCCAGGAACATGCACAGAAAAAAGATCTGGTCTGTGACACGGCGGATCTGCTTCTGCTTTCCCAGTGCATCAAGCTGTGCGATGGAAGGCATCAGCATTACAGCGGCGGAAGACGTAAGTGTGGAAGGAAACAGGAGCAGGGGCAGTGCCATTCCTGTAAAGATCCCATAGATCTTCAGTGAGTCTGAGGCTGTCATGCCGGAACGCAGAAGCATCTGTGGGATCAGGACCGCTTCTATGCTGCCGAGAAGTGTCAGAAGGATCCTGTTCAGGGAAATGGGAAAAGACAGTGTGAAAAGGTCCTTTATCAGCGGAAAGATCCTGACGGGAGTCTTTTCTTGTACAGGGTGATTTCCAAAATGAAAGGAAACTACCAGCAGCGACACCAGCGAAGCGGCAGTCTCTCCGGCAAGGGAACCACCCGCTGCGATCAATGCAGTGATCGGACGCCTTCGGAAAGAAAGATCAGATACAGGATATAGGTAGTGCCGATCCGGGCAGACTGCTCCGAAAGCTGCACGGCTGCCGGAACAGAGGCTTTTTTTCCGGGCATAATAATAGCTGTCAATGCAGGAATGAATGGCACAGAGAGGAATACTGACAGCTGTTATGCGAAGAAGACCGGCAGTCTGCGGTGTTTTCAGAATTGCGGAAGCAAAAAAATATGCGTGCTGAAAAAGCAGAAAACCGGCTGCAGCAGAAAAAAAGACAGCCATAAGTGTTCCTGTGACCAGCGAAAAACGTGCCTCCTTTTTCTCCTGAAGGGCAAGTCTGGATGCGATCAGGCGTGAAAGGGCAGACTGGATCCCTGTATAGGATAAAGCGGCCATAAGTCCCTGGAGAGGAAGAACCAGCTGATACAAACCAAGACCTTCCGCACCAATGGCATGGGAGAGGAATATTCTATAAAAGAAACCTGCGATACGGCTGATAAGCCTGTGCAGGCAAGAATCAGGGTTCCTTTGAGAAATATTTTTTTTGACATGGATAACCTTGAGTCTTTTTTGTCAGTATATGAAGAAGTTAGTCTTGACAGAACCATATGTTTCTGATAGAGTAAACATGAAATCCGAGGAAAACACTGGGAATTGAAAAAGAGGTGAGCGGATGAAACTGTCAACAAGAGCAAAATACGGACTTAAGGCTTTGATAGACCTTGGTCTTTACAGTGAAAAAGAAGCGGTCTCGCTTCAGAGTATTGCGGGCCGTCAGAATATATCAGTCAGCTATCTGGAGCAGCTGATGGCACTTTTGAAGAAAGCGGGCCTTGTGAAGAGTGTCCGCGGCGCAGCCGGAGGATACTTCCTTGGAAGACCGGCAGAAGAGATTTCAGTGGGAGATATCCTTCGTGTCCTGGAGGGTGGCCTGGAGCTGCAACATGTCCGGGAACAGAAGGTGACGGTGGCTGCCAGGGTTCCGATCTCTGTGTAGCTAAACTAGTGTGGAAGAGGATCAACGACAGCATCACAGATGCAGTGGATACACTGATGCTCAGTGAGCTGATCGAAGAAAGCCGGAGAATACACGAAAAATAATTATCCTGAACAGGAGGAAAAGAAAATGGGAAAAATGATATATCTGGACAATGCGGCTACCACAAAGACCGCACCGGAAGTTGTGGAGGCTATGCTGCCGTATTTTACAGAGTTTTATGGAAATGCTTCAACCGTTTATGATTTTGCGGCAAACAGCAAGGCTGCCATCGCAAAGGCAAGACAGCAGATCGCAGATGTGATCGGAGCCAAAAAAGAGGAGATCTATTTTACTGCAGGTGGTTCCGAGTCTGATAACTGGGCTCTGAAAGCGACCTTTGAGGCATATAAAAATAAAGGAAACCATATCATCACAACAAAGATCGAGCATCATGCCATCCTTCATACCTGCGAGTACCTTGAAAAAGAGCGTGGTGCCAAGGTCACATACCTGGATGTAGATGAGAATGGTTTCATTGACCTGGATGAGCTTCAGAAAGCCATCACACCGGAGACCATCCTGATCTCTGTTATGGCTGCAAACAATGAGATTGGTACTCTTGAGCCGCTGAAAGAGATCGGACAGATCGCACATGAGCATGGAATCCTGTTCCATACAGACGCTGTTCAGGCATTCGGCCAGATCCCGATCAATGTAGATGAGTTCAATATTGATATGCTCAGCTCCAGCGGACATAAGATCAACGGACCGAAGGGAATCGGCTTCCTCTATATCCGTAAGGGTGTTAAGATCCGCTCCTTCGTACATGGCGGAGCACAGGAGAGAAAACGTCGTGCAGGTACAGAGAACGTTCCTGGTATCGTAGGATACGGTCTTGCAGCAGAGCGTGCAAACAAGTCCATGAAAGAGCGTACTGCAAAAGAAATCGAGATCAGAGATCATATGATCAACAGGATCCTCACAGAGATCCCGTACGTACGTCTCAATGGAGATAAAGTAAAACGTCTTCCGAACAACGTAAATGTAAGCATCCAGTTCATCGAGGGAGAGTCACTTCTTCTGATGCTTGATAATTTCGGAATCTGTGCATCCAGCGGTTCCGCATGTACATCCGGTTCTCTGGATCCGTCACACGTTCTGTTAGCTATCGGTCTTCCTCATGAGATCGCACACGGATCTCTCCGTATGACCTTAAGCGAGGAGACGACAATGGAGGATGTTGATTTTGTAGTAGATAAGCTGAAAGATATTACTGCAAACTTAAGAAGCATGTCTCCATTATATGAAGATTTTATTAAAAAGCAGAAAAAATAATAAAAATACTTGCCAGGAGGAAAAAATAATGTATAGTGAAAAAGTAATGGATCATTTTCAGCATCCACGTAATGTCGGTGAGATCGAGAACGCAAGTGGCGTGGGTACTGTAGGAAATGCAAAATGCGGTGATATTATGAGAATATTCCTTGATATCGATGACGAAACTCATATTATCAAAGACTGCAAATTTAAAACATTTGGATGCGGTGCAGCAGTTGCAACAAGCAGCATGGCAACAGAACTTGTAATGGGCAAGACCATTGAGGAAGCTATGGAAGTAACCAACAAGGCCGTTATGGAGGCTCTGGACGGACTTCCGCCGGTAAAGATCCACTGTTCCCTGCTTGCTGAGGAAGCAATTCATGCAGCTCTCTGGGATTATGCAGAGAAACATCACATTAAGATCGAGGGTCTTTCCAAACCGAAGTCTGATATCCACGAGGGTGAAGAAGATACAGAAGAGGAGTATTGATCCTTTTATTTACGATCATAACCGGGGCATGAGCAAGCTTCAGTCGAACAGAACCGTAAGCCATTGAAAGGACAGGTAAGTAAGAAGCATGACAGGACTTACGAACGAAGAAGTTCAGGAAAGAATTGCGCAGGGCCAGGTAAATAATAACGAAAACCCCAACACCAGGACATATAAGCAGATCATTCTGGAGAATACGTTGACATTCTTCAATTTTCTGAACCTGGTGCTGCTGGTTCTCGTACTGCTGGTTGGTTCCTACAAAAACTCCATGTTTGTAGGAATCATTTTTATTAATACCGTGATCGGGATCATTCAGGAGGTCCGTGCCAAGAAGACGATTGACAAGCTGGCCATCCTGACAGAATCCAAGACGGTTGTTCTGCGTGAAGGAAAAAAATGGAAAATTTCTACAGAGAAGCTGGTTGTCGATGATCTGATATTCCTGAAGGCCGGAGAACAGGTTCCGGCAGATGCGAAGATCCTGGAGGGAAGCCTTGAGGTCAATGAATCTCTGCTTACCGGTGAGGCAGACAATCTTCCGAAGAATCCGGGAGATGAGCTTTTTTCCGGAAGCTTTGTGACGGCGGGACAGGCCTGTTGCCAGATCATCCATGTGGGAAGTGACAACTATGCGTCAAGGATCACCAGCGAGGCCAAGGAATTCAAACGCCATAATTCAGAGCTTAGAAATTCCCTGAATGCCATTCTGAAGGTGATCAGTATCATTATCGTACCAATGGGTGCGCTGCTTTTTTATAAACAGTATTATTTTGTGGGAGACAATATCCGGGATTCTGTTGTCAATATGGTTGCAGCGGTCCTGGGAATGATCCCGGAGGGACTGGTCCTTCTTACCAGTGTGGCACTGACTCTGGGTGCGCTGAAGCTGGCCCAGAAGAAGACGCTGGTGCAGGAGCTGTACTGTATAGAAACTCTTGCACGCGTGGATACGCTCTGCCTGGATAAGACAGGAACTATCACAGAGGGTACCATGTGTGTGGAGGCGGTGGAGAGCTATCCGCCGGTGTATGATGAGATTTCAGAGAAAATATCCGGGAAAGATCCTGAATCCGGCGAAGGTGACGGCAATGGAACTGAGAGTTCTGCGACTTCTGCAGTTTCAGCAACAGATGCGATCGCAAAGGAGGATGGAAGCGCGAATCTCGTATTACAGGAAAAGTCAGAAGCTGACCCGGAGAAACATAGTCAGGAAGATCCGGAGAAGATCCGGGAGATCGAGCATATCATGGGAAATCTGCTTTCTGTGCTGAAGGATCAGAATGCCACTGCCGATGCACTCAGGGCAAGATTTAAAGTATCTCAGGATATGGAGCTGGATCATGTGATCCCGTTTTCTTCTGACAGGAAGTACAGCGGAGCTGCATTTACAGATACAGGTACTTATCTGATGGGGGCAGCGCAGTTTATTTTTCCGGAAGGGAACCCGGAGTTGATGGAGTATTGTGGCAGATTTGCAGAGGAAGGTCTTCGTGTGCTGGTTCTTGCCCATAGTGTAAATGTGAGTGAGGGAGCGGAGCTTCCGGAGGGACTGGAACCTGTCGGACTTTTGCTTATTACCGATGTGATCCGTGCAGAGGCACCGGATACACTGGCATATTTCGAAAGTCAGGGTGTTGATCTGAAAGTGATCTCCGGTGATGATCCGGTGACGGTTTCTGCAATTGCCAGACGTGCAGGCCTTAAAAATGCAGAGCATTATATAGATGCGACAACGATCACAACCCAGGAACAGATGGACGAGGCAGTTGCAGAATATAGTGTGTTCGGACGTGTAACACCTCAGCAGAAGCAGGCAATGGTGAAGTCTTTACAGGCTCAGAAGCATACGGTTGCCATGACCGGTGATGGTGTCAATGATGTTCTGGCGCTTAAAGAGGCGGACTGCAGTATTGCCATGGCTGAGGGCAGTGATGCTGCCAAGAATATTGCCAATGTGGTATTGCTGGATTCTAATTTTGCAGCAATGCCGGAAATTGTGAATCAGGGACGCCGGGTTGTAAATAATATCCGTACTGCGGCATCTATGTTTCTGATCAAAACGATTTTTTCCGTGCTGCTGTCACTGATCACGATCTTCTTCGGGGATTCCTATCCCTTTGAGCCGATCCAGATGTCTCTGATCAGTGCCTGCGCTGTTGGTATTCCTACATTCCTTCTGGCACAGGAGAATAATTATGAGAAGATCGACCATACATTTTTGCGTCATGTATTTATGAATGCATTTCCGGCTGCTGTGACCATCACGGGCTGTGTGTTCAGTGTGATGCTGGTATGCCAGAATGTATACCATTCCAATGCTATGCTGAATACAGCCTGTGTGCTTGTAACAGGATGGAATTATATGGCGGCACTTAAGACAGTTTACGCACCTCTGAATAAGTATCGAAAGGTGATCATTTACAGTATGCAGGTGATCTTTTTCGGTGCGGCGGTGGTTCTGCAGAAGCTTCTGACACTGGGATCGCTGGAATTCGGAATGATCATTCTGGTGTTCCTTCTGATGACATTTTCTCCGATCCTGATCGATGTGATCACGGCCTGGCTCAGAAATATTTACAGCCGTTCGCTGGATAGTGGGGAACAGGGGAAATTTGCTGCATTTATTGATAAGCTGAGAAAATAATAATATGAGAAATAAAAAAGGACACTGCCCGTTGAAAATGGCAGTGTCCTTTTTTGCAAATAAACTGTGAAGCAGTTATCCAGTTATCCGGTGCAGAGCTGTGTAGAGAATGCAGATTGTGGATATCCGCCTGACAAAGCTATTATTTCGTGTGCATAAGCCAGATAAATCCGAGGCCGGGATTTCTACAGCCTGTGCGTCTCTCTGAACTCCAGTGAGAAGATCTGTGTAGGTACCGTCCTGTTCGTTGATCCAGGCTACCTTATCCTGGTCGCTGAAGTTGTAGATGCAGATCAGCTTTTCTTTGGAGGTTTCTCTTACCAGGGCAAGGAGAGCTTTTTCCCAGGTTTCTAGTGTATGTGCAGAAACTTCAGGTGCAAATACCGAATGGCTGGCACGGATGGATTCCAGCTGCTCAAGGCTGTTGAAAATGCGTCCCTGGATCGTTTCGGCATCGGCTCTGTTCCGGGCAAGTGCCCAGTTGAAACGTCCGTTGTGGAGCCAGCGGGGATCAGCTGCTTTGGAAATGTCGGCTTTATAGGTGTAGTCATTCAGCTGTCCGACCTCGTCACCGCTTCGAAGTACCGGAATTCCGGGGAGGGAAAGAAGCAATGCATGAAGTGCTACGTCATAGCGGATTCCCCGGCTGACACCCTCCATATTTCCTTCATAATCAAAACGCTCGATTCCTGCAAGAGATGCGGTTGTTCCGCAGAGCTCCGATTCCTCGGTTTCCGGATTCACATAAATTTCACCCCGGGCAAAGGAATCAGGGAAAATACCTGCCAGGAATTCATTCAGATAATCTCTGTGAGGCCCTTCTGTGATAAAGCTTCCTTTCAGGAAATCATAGTCCAGATTCCAGCGTACCGTGTTGCGGTTACGGAGGTAATTCTGGAATACCGGTGCCTGCGGAAGGTCTGCAGCTCTGTCGATTCCCCGGCGGAGAAGGGCAGTGTCCTTTGTGGCAACGGTATGCCAGAGATCGGACATCAGCTGGGTGCTGTTTACAATGTGAAGTTCCGGCATATCGGAAGTTCCGCCGAATGCAGCAGCCTCTGCAGGTGGGCGGTCTGTTTCGCCAAGTAGAAGAATTCCGGGGCATACGATCTCACACACCATTCGGGTCATACGCAGCAGAGAGTGAAGCTTCCAGAGATTTTCTTCCGGCATCATCGGAAGGACACCAAGGCTGAATACAGAAGCACCTTCATTTGCAAGCTCCAGGATCTGAAGAAGCATTGCATTGAAATAAGCTGGAGTCTGGAGCACGCATGGCGCACCGGACTGTGGGTCATCCACAGAAAGACTTAACGGGATCTCAAGAGCCAGGCGGATACCTGCTTTCCTACAGTTAGCTGCAAGTGTATGCAGATCTTCGGAGGGTCCGATCTCCGGGATAATGCGAAGAGAGCAATTGGAGGTTGCCTGGAAAAGATCTGTCAGGTACAGAGTGTCTGCATTACATTCGCTGATATAGTCCAGTTTATTAGATAGACCGGAAAGAGTATCTGCGAAGTCAGCAGGATTTACAGCCATTCCGGTGAAAGTAGTCTTACGGAACCAGTCAGGATCTGCAGCGCAGTTCTGGTCGGCTTCCTTCATGGAAAGAGAACGCTCACGGTAGATTTCTTTCATCTTTTTTGTGAGGCTTGAGAATGTGCCGGCAACTTCCGGATGATCGCGGAACAGCTCGCAGTAGAGCCATTTCAGATCATTGTAGTAGTGTTTCAGACGTTTCTCGTAGAGGGCATCGTAAGCTGTGTCCTCCTTGGAAGTTTCGACTTTCAGAGGCTCGGTCTTGGAAGTAGTAACTTTCGCCGGCTCAGTCTTTGAGGTCTCAACCTTGATCGGCTCGGTCTTAGAAGTCTCGACCTTGATCGGCTCAGTCTTGGAAGTCTCGACCTTGATCGGCTCAGTCTTGGAAGTCTCGACCTTGATCGGCTCGGTCTTGGAAGTCTCGACTTTGATCGGTTCAGTTTTTGAGGTTTCGACTTTAAGCGTTTCCTTCTTTACGGTTTCAAGTTTTTTCACTTCGGCTTTAGCATTTTCAACAGATTTGGCAGCACTGGAACTGGTGCCGGCAGCAGAGGTATTTTTTTTCAGCTGCTTTTCTTTTTTTGCCTGCATGGCAGCTTTCTTTTTCTGGAGTCTTTTTGTTGACATATAGAGTTCCTCCTTAGATAAAATGATATTTTTCGGTATAAAAATGTAAACTCTCTCACCGGAGAGAGAAACAGAGCTACAGCTTATGAAAAACAGGACGGCGGTTTTTAAATACAGCATAATAGGAAAAACCACATTCACGGAGAACATCAGCCGCCTTGTCAAAAGCATAGCCGATCTTATCCGGAGTATGGGCATCTGCACCGATGGTGATGATCTCACCGCCAAGCTCACGGTAACGTCGGATAATATTGACACATGGATTCGGTTCACCAAGCCCGTAGTGATAACCGCCTGTGTTCAGCTCGATTCCCACATTTTTGCGGATCAATGTCCGCAGGATCTCGTCCAGGATCTCCTTATATCTTCCATAAGAATACTGACGGTTCTGATTTGGACCATAACGTACTACATAGTCGATATGTCCGTATACATCCATCTCGTCAAAAGCAGCGATATTTTCCAGGATGGATTCAAAATATTCCATATAGCATGCGGATTCCTTACGGCCCTCAAAATAAGAAGGATAATAAGGATCGTATCCGTGCACCACATGGGAGGAACCAATAACGAAATCAAAGGGAACTTCTTTCAGAAGATCGGAAAAAGATTCTGCAAGCTGAGGCTGAAGTCCAAGCTCGATCCCGAAGTTAACCTGGATCTGGTCTTTAAAAGCATCCGCAAGACTCTCAAGCTTCTGGCGGTATGCAGGGATGTTCAGGGAAAAATCAAGATTTTCCGGAGTATCGGGATAATCCGGATCAAAATGTTCAGTAAAACAGATTCCCGTGAGACCCTGGTCTGCGGCAGTCTGGATCATTTCTTCCATCGGTGTATCGGAATCTGCGGAAAAAGAGGAGTGCATATGGCAGTCCCATAAAATTTTCTGGTCCATTTTGTACCTCCATATTCAAGCCTTTATATTCTGTGACAATGATCGTATCTGCCTGTTATGAATCCGGGAAAGTCAAACTCCCAGCGGAATATAGATATCCGTTTTAGGAATCAGCAGGACAGAACTTTCTATCAGAGAATTATAGCACATTTTTCAGAAGTTTTCTTAATATTTATTTTAATGTTCTTTTTTATAAATAGCTCTTGAATTTTTGTTTGGAATTAGGTACAATATGAGACAGGTTGATGTTTCTTTAACAAAGGAACGATTTAAATCACCATTCAATTCATAGGAGGAATTTATCATGGCAGTAAAAGTTGCAATTAATGGTTTTGGACGTATCGGTCGTCTTGCATTCCGTCAGATGTTTGGAGCAGAAGGATTTGAGATCGTAGCAATCAACGATCTTACATCTCCTAAGATGCTTGCTCACTTATTAAAATATGATTCTACACAGGGAAGATATGCTCTTGCTGATAAAGTAACAGCAGGCGAGGATTCCATCACAGTAGACGGAAAAGAGATCAAAATCTATGCTAAGGCTAACGCTGCAGAGCTTCCATGGGGAGAGATCGGTGTAGACGTAGTTCTTGAGTGCACAGGTTTCTACACATCCAAAGACAAAGCTCAGGCTCATATCGATGCAGGTGCTAAGCACGTAGTTATTTCCGCTCCGGCTGGAAACGACCTTAAGACAATCGTTTACAACGTAAACCATCAGGGTCTTACAAACGAGGACAAGATCATCTCCGCAGCTTCCTGTACAACAAACTGCCTTGCACCAATGGCTAAGGCTCTTAACGATCTTGCACCGATCAAATCCGGTATCATGTGCACAATCCACGCTTACACAGGCGATCAGATGACACTTGACGGACCGCAGAGAAAAGGCGATCTGAGAAGATCCCGTGCAGCTGCAGTTAACATCGTTCCGAACAGCACAGGTGCTGCTAAAGCTATCGGACTTGTTATCCCAGAGCTTAACGGCAAACTTATCGGTTCTGCACAGCGTGTACCTACCCCAACAGGTTCTACAACAATCCTTACAGCAGTAGTTGAAGGAAACGTTACTAAAGAGCAGATCAACGCAGCTATGAAAGCAGCTTCCAATGAGTCCTTCGGATACAACGAGGATGAGATCGTATCCAGCGATATCGTTGGTATGAGATTTGGTTCCCTCTTCGATGCTACTCAGACAATGGTACTTCCACTTGAGAATGGCACAACAGAGGTTCAGGTAGTTTCCTGGTATGACAACGAGAACTCCTACACAAGCCAGATGGTTCGTACAATCAAGCACTTCGGAAAACTTCTGAACGCTTAATTTTCTGCGAACGGGTGTAGAAGAATAGACTCAGAAAGGGTCCGGTCTGAAGAGGACCGGGCCCTTTTTTTCCAAAAGACCAAACAAAAAAATGTCTGAGGAATGACTGTTAACAGAGCGGACAACAATATCGCTCGCCCTTATTGATCTGCTTTTGCAGAAATAAAAGTTAAGGAGATATAGAGATGCTGAACAAAAAAAGTGTTGACGATATCAATGTAAAAGGACAAAGAGTACTTGTAAGATGTGATTTCAACGTTCCGCTTCAGGACGGAAAGATCACAGATGAGAACCGTCTTGTAGCTGCTCTTCCGACAATCAAGAAACTGATCGCAGACGGTGGAAAGGTTATCCTCTGCTCCCACCTTGGAAAACCGAAGGGAGAGCCGAAACCGGAGCTTTCTCTTGCACCGGTAGCTGTTCGCCTTTCCGAGCTTCTTGGACAGGAAGTAAAATTTGCAGCAGATCCTGAGGTAGTAGGACCGAACGCAAAGGCTGCTGTAGCAGAGATGAAAGATGGCGATGTAGTTCTTCTTGAGAACACACGTTATCGTGCAGAAGAGACAAAGAACGAAGACAAGTTCAGCGAAGATCTTGCTTCCCTCTGTGATGTATTTGTAAATGATGCATTCGGAACTGCTCACAGAGCTCACTGCTCTAACGTAGGTGTTACCAAATATGTAAAAACAGCAGTTGTAGGATATCTGATGCAGAAAGAGATCGATTTCCTTGGAAACGCTGTAAACAATCCGGAGAGACCATTCGTAGCAATTCTTGGCGGTGCTAAGGTTTCCAGCAAGATCTCTGTAATCAACAACCTTCTTGACAAGGTAGATACACTGATCATCGGTGGTGGTATGTCCTATACATTCTCCAAGGCTATGGGCGGACATATCGGAACATCCCTCTGCGAGGATGATTACCTTCAGTATGCTCTTGACATGATGAAGAAAGCAGAGGAGAAGGGCGTGAAGCTTCTTCTTCCTGTAGATAACAGAATCGGTGATAACTTCTCCAATGACTGCAATATCCAGGTTGTAAAACGTGGTGAGATTCCGGACGGATGGGAAGGAATGGATATCGGACCGGAGACTGAGAAGCTTTTTGCAGACGCTGTAAAAGATGCCAAGACTGTTGTATGGAACGGACCGATGGGATGCTTCGAGATGCCGAACTTCGCTCATGGTACAGAAGCAGTTGCCAAAGCTCTTGCTGAGACAGACGCAACAACAATCATCGGTGGCGGCGATTCTGCAGCAGCTGTAAATATCCTCGGATATGGCGACAAGATGACACACATCTCCACAGGTGGCGGTGCTTCTCTTGAGTTCCTTGAGGGCAAAGAGCTCCCAGGTGTAGCAGCAGCTAACGATAAAGACTGATAAAAAATAAAGTGTTCCAAGAACACAAAAAAGGAGATAAAACCATGGCAAGAAAGAAAATCATTGCTGGAAACTGGAAAATGAACATGACACCAAGCGAGGCTGTAAAGCTGGTTGAGACTTTAAAACCGCTTGTTGTTAACGACGAAGTTGATGTAGTATTCTGCGTACCGGCTATCGACATCATTCCTGTTGTTGAGGCAGCTAAAGGAACAAACATCCAGGTTGGCGCTGAGAACATGTACTTCGAGGAGAAGGGTGCTTACACAGGCGAGATCGCTCCGGCTATGCTCGTAGATGCTGGCGTTAAGTACGTAGTACTTGGACATTCCGAGAGAAGAGAGTATTTCGGTGAGACAAACGAAGACGTTAACAAAAAAATGCTCAAAGCTTTCGAGCATGGTATCACACCGATCATGTGCTGTGGTGAGACACTTACTCAGAGAGAGCAGGGCGTAACAATGGACTTCATCCGTCAGCAGGTTAAGGTTGGATTCCAGGGTGTTACAGCTGATCAGGCTAAGACAGCAGTTATCGCTTACGAGCCGATCTGGCTATCGGAACAGGTAAGACAGCTACAACAGAGCAGGCTCAGGAGGTTTGCGCTGATATCCGTAAATGCATCGCTGAGATCTATGATGACGCTACAGCAGCAGAGATCCGTATCCAGTACGGCGGATCTGTAAACGCTGCAACAGCTCCTGACTTATTCGCTCAGGCTGACATCGACGGCGGTCTTGTAGGCGGCGCTTCCCTGAAACCAGATTTCGGAAAGATCGTAAACTACAAATAAGATTCACTTAAAAAGGGGCTTCGGCCCCTTTTTTATATCTTTTTATAAAAAAACCAGAAAAACTCTCCCTGACACGGATAGCACAGCTAACAAAAAAGCTGCATCTGATCACAGTCAGAGAGAGTTTTTCTTATCTTCAGAGTAAGGATTGTTTTTCTCTGAAGCTTTTTCTGTATGTTCGTTCCTTTCGTCAGGCTCGGGAACGTGTTCCACAATGTCCTCGATCTCGCAGTGGAGAATGGAACACAGCCTGTCTATGGTATAAATTTCAACATTTTTATTTTTTCGAAGTCTGTCCAGAAGTGAACGGGTGATCTGGTAATGTTCATAAAGATCATACTGAGTGATTCCACGCTCCTTCATCGTGACCCAAAATCTGTCATATTTTATCATATATATATCCTGTCCGATTCATCCTTGAATTAATCTTATTATGAAGGTAAAATTGGAATCACAACAGTGTCCTTATATCGACACTACAGAAAGGAGAAGCAATGAGGAAGTTTTTTAAAATCTTAATTTCAGTGGTGATCACACTGTATTTTTCAGCTACCATGTTCTACTGCTTTGTGGCAGGAACACCGGATGACGGAAAAGGGGCAGTGATCTATATGATGTCAGCAGCAGGCCTGTCGATACTGTTTCCGGCTTTTACCTGCGGCTGCATTCATTACATCCTTTATCTCAGAAAAAAATGGATGAAAGGAGCAAATGATCAGGATTTATGGTATGATAACAATAAATATCTGGCAGGGTATGTCGTTTCAGAAAACGGTTATCTGATAACGGCAGAAACGCATCAGATGGCTGTGCTGTGATGCAGCCGTTACGTATTATAATAGAAAGAAAGCCTGCAGCTGTGCGTAAGACGCTTATATGATCATTTGCGGAGGATTTTATGGGGAATATTCTGGATTATCTTGACTGGAGAGGAGATCTTACCTTTGAGCAGTCACCCTTTAATGAAGTTGACAATCTGATACTGGCGTGTTTTTCCTATCTTGATCTGGATGAGAGGGCAGAAGTAAAAAACGGAAATACTCTTTCTGTAGAAGAACTCTTTGCGGCTTTTTCCAGACGGGAAATGAAGAAGGATCTGAAAGCAGAAAGCGCCTTTCTGCAGAATACACCGGTGCTCCTTGAAAAAATGGCCTGTGCGGAGAGATTCCGGAAATGTACAGTAGGAGGCTTTGTCAATGAAATCCTTTCCAGTCAGGCTCAGCAGTTTGCGGCAGTGACTATAGGACTGGATGATGGAACCACATATATTTCCTTTCGGGGAACCGATGATACCATTGTGGGATGGAAGGAGGATTTTAACTTAAGCAACGGAGTTGTTCCTTCGCACAGAAAGGCGTTGGGATATCTGGAAACGCATGGAACTTATATACAGTCCATGCTGCGGATCGGCGGTCATTCCAAAGGAGGAAATCTGGCTATGTATGCAGCGATGCAGTGCAGTGACATCCTGCAGGAAAAGCTTCTTTCTGTCTATGATAATGATGGCCCGGGTTTCCCGGAAGGATTTTTCAGTCCCGGAAGAGTGGAAAGGGTTTTGCCAAAAGTCACTCGTATCATTCCCGAGGCATCTGTGATCGGTATGCTGCTCAGCCACCAGAAAGATCCGCGGATCGTAGCCAGTACACAGAAGGGGATCCTGCAGCATGATGCTTTTACCTGGGAGGTAATGGGGCCATCCTTTATAGAGAAAGAAAGTTTGACAAGAAGAGCTGCGGCGTCAGATCGAAGTCTTCATAAATGGATCGACCATATGGATGAAAAGCAGAGAGAGCATCTCATCGGGGAACTTTTTTTCTGTGCTGGAAGCAACCGGAGCAGATACCATTTCCCAAATCCAGGAAGGCGGTCTGAAAAGTCTGGCTGCCATGGTGCGCCAGCTGGATAAACTGGAACCACAGTCAAAAGCTATGGTGCAGGAGCTGATCACCGGACTTTTTGGCAGCTGGCTGGAATTGCTTCCTCTGCCGGAACTTGACAAAAAGCGTTTTCTGCCATAACATAGGAGTTACTCTGATAAAATTGGAAAAAACGGAAAGGGGACATCAGAAAATGAACGAAAAAGTCGTAAATGCGGCCCTTCTTGGTCTCGGAACAGTAGGGACCGGTGTATATAAAGTGATCAAAAGCCAGGAGCAGGAAATGACAGCTAAGCTTGGATGCCAGGTAAAGATCACAAAGATCCTGGTGCGTAACCTTGAGAAAGCATCCGGGAAGGTAGATGATCCTTCTGTTCTTACAACGGACTGGGCAGATATTGAGGGAGATCCTTCCATTGATATTGTGATCGAGCTGATCGGTGGGATCGAGCCGGCACGTACTTATATCCTTGCAGCACTGAAAGCCGGCAAGAACGTTGTAACTGCAAATAAGGATCTGATCGCAGTCCACGGAAAAGAGATCCTGGAAACTGCCCGGGCAGCACAGAAGGATTTTCTGTTTGAGGCAGCAGTTGCCGGAGGAATCCCGATCATCAGCCGCTGAAGAACAGCCTTGAGGCCAACCATGTAACGGAAGTTATGGGAATCGTAAACGGAACTACGAACTTATCCTTACCAAGATGTCCCAGGAAGGAATGGAATTTTCAGATGCACTTGCGCTTGCTACAGAGCTTGGATATGCAGAGGCAGATCCTACCGCAGATATCGAAGGAATTGATGCAGGAAGAAAGGTTGCTATCCTTGCATCAGTTGCCTTTAATTCCAGAGTTACCCTTGATAATGTTCATATAGAAGGAATCACAAAGATCACGGCAAAGGATATCCGTTACGCAAAAGAAATGGGCTGCGAGATCAAGCTTCTGGGTGTTGCACGCTGTCAGGAGGACGGCGTTGAGGCATATGTCTGCCCGATGCTGATCCCGGCAGAGCATCCCCTTGCATCCGTCAATGATTCTTATAATGCAGTTTTTGTACACGGAGATGCAGTAGGAGATACCATGTTCTATGGACGTGGAGCAGGTGAGCTTCCTACAGCAAGTGCGGTCGCCGGTGATGTATTTGAGGTAGTTCGTAATATGAAGGCAGATTGCTGCGGAAGAGTAGGCTGCACCTGCTATAAGACACTTCCGGTAAAAGATATGGCAGATACCCATAACCGCTATTTCCTCCGCCTGCAGGTAGAGGACCGCTGCGGTGTGCTGGCTGAGATCCTGGAGCATTTTGCAAAATATCAGGCAAGCGTGGCACAGATCATGCAGAAAGAAAGCAAGAGACCGGATACTGCAGAGGTTGTTGTGATCACTAAACTTGTAAGTGAGGGCGCTTTCTTTAAGGTCAAGGAAGAGCTGGAAAATAGCGCATCTGTAAGAAAGATTTCTTCTATGATCCGTGTATACCAGAAATAATATCTTTCGCGTAAATTTACAGATCAGCCGCATTAGTTGTCAGGAAATTGGAAACAGACAAATTTTTGTCAAAGAAAACGTTGCAAAATTTCTGGATTTTGGTACTATATAAAATGGAAAACAAAAGAATCCTGAATGGTACAGAGGGTTTCAGAATCATTGAAGAGCTGTGCCGGACAGATTTTCGATCAAAGATAAGAAGGGGAAAATTATGAGCAAAAAACCAACAGTTTTAATGATCCTTGATGGATACGGACTCAATGACAGACATGACGGAAATGCTGTATATGAGGCAAAAACACCGGTTATGGACGGACTCATGAAAGATTATCCGTTTGTAAAAGGCAATGCCAGCGGTCTTGCGGTAGGTCTTCCGGACGGACAGATGGGTAACTCCGAGGTTGGTCATATGAACATGGGCGCAGGCCGTATCGTATACCAGGAGCTTACAAGGATCACAAAAGAGATCCAGGACGGCGATTTCTTCAAGAATGAGGCACTTCTTTCTGCTATGAAGAATGCAAAAGACAACGATTCCGCGATTCATTTTATGGGACTTCTTTCTGACGGTGGCGTACACAGCCACAATACACATCTCTACGGACTTCTTGAGATGGCAAAGAGAGAGGGACTCAAGAAAGTTTACGTACACTGCTTCCTGGATGGACGTGACACACCGCCTGCATCCGGTAAAGAGTTTGTAGAGCAGCTGGAAGCTAAAATGAAAGAGATCGGCGTTGGTGAGATCGGTGTGATCTCCGGACGTTATTATGCAATGGATCGTGATAACCGCTGGGATCGTGTTGAGCTTGCATATAAAGCTCTTACACAGGGCGAAGGCGTAAAGGGAACAGATGCTGCAGCAGCAGTTCAGGCTTCCTATGATGATGACAAGACAGATGAATTTGTGCTTCCGACTGTTATCGAGAAGGACGGCAAACCGGTTGCAACTATTTCCGATAAGGATTCCGTTGTATTCTTCAACTTCCGTCCGGACCGTGCAAGAGAGATCACAAGAGCTTTCTGTGATGACGATTTTAAGGGCTTTGAGAGAGCAAAGAGACTGGATACCACATTCGTATGCTTCACAGAGTATGATGATACCATCCAGAACAAGCTGGTAGCATTCCACAAGGTTCTTCTTCACAATACCTTTGGTGAGTACCTTGCAGCTCACGATATGACACAGGCACGTATCGCCGAGACAGAGAAATATGCACATGTTACATTCTTCTTCAACGGTGGTGTTGAGGAACCAAACAAAGGAGAGGACAGAATCCTTGTAAAATCCCCGAAGGTTCCGACCTACGATATGCAGCCGGAGATGAGTGCACCGGAGGTTTGTGAAAAGCTTGTAGAGGCGATCAAATCTGACAAATATGATGTGATCATCATCAACTTTGCGAACCCGGATATGGTTGGCCATACAGGTGTTGAGGCAGCTGCAATCAAGGCTGTTGAGACTGTTGATGCGTGTGTTGGTAAGGCTGTAGAGGCAATCAAAGAGGTTGACGGACAGCTCTTTATCTGCGCTGACCATGGTAACGCAGAGCAGCTTGTAAATTATGAAACAGGTGAGCCATGGACAGCTCATACAACGAACCCGGTACCGTTTATCCTTGTAAACGCAGATCCGAAATACACACTTCGTGAGAACGGATGTCTTGCAGATATCGTTCCGACTCTGATCCAGCTTATGGGTATGGAGCAGCCGAAGGAAATGACAGGAGAGTCTCTTCTTGTTGAGAAATAAATAAGATTCACGGAATCCCGGCAGATTTTTACGGATCTGCCGGGATTTTTTCATCCGATTGTTTCTGTTTTCACACATGAAAAAAAATTTCAAAATCATCTTGTAAAATCATTCCATTTCAACTATAATCCCTCTGATACATAAAAACAGGTAACTTTTGAGCAACTGTAAAGTTACAGAAAGAATAATAAAAAGAATAACAAAAAGCAGCACAAAGTTTAGGAACGATCAAATTAAATGGGGGGAAAAAAGATTTCATGAAAACAGACATGACACAGGGAAAACCGGTAAAAGTGCTCCTGGGATTTACGATCCCGGTATTTATTGGTAATGTATTTCAGCAGTTCTACAATATGGTAGATGCGGTGGTTGTAGGAAAATTTGTAGGAACAAAGGCACTGGCGGCAGTTGGCTCAACAGGAACTATCATCTTTTTGATCATAGGCTTTCTTCTGGACTTACTGCCGGTTTTACCGTACTGACTGCACAGAAGTACGGTGCGGGAAAAATGGATGAGATGCGTCAGACCGTGGGCAATGCACTGATCCTGACAGCGCTGGTCTCGGCAGTGATGACAGCAGTCAGCATGACAGGTATGCATGCACTTCTGAAATTTATGCATACGCCGGATGATATTTTCAAGGATGCATATGCTTACGTTATGATCATCTGCGGAGGGATTTTTGCCCAGGCATTATATAATATCCTGGCCAGTATCCTCCGTGCACTGGGAAACAGTAAGGTACCACTGTATTTTCTGATCTTATCTGCAATGCTGAATATTGTGCTTGACCTTGTATTTATCATCGTGTTTAAGCTGGGAGCGCCTGGAGCAGCCTGGGCTACCATTATTTCCCAGGGAGTTTCAGGAGTCTTATGTCTGGTATATATCTGGAAGTTTGTGCCGGAGCTCCGTATGAAAAAAGAAGACTGGTATTTCAGACGTAACCTCGCAGCCAAGCAGATCGGTGTGGGAATCCCAATGGGACTGCAGTATTCCATTACGGCGATCGGAACCATGATGGTACAGTCAGCCTTAAATATGCTTGGCTCTTATGCGGTGGCGGCGTTTACAGCAGGAAGTAAGATCGAGCAGATCTTCACCCAGGCATATGTGGCACAGGGAACTGCCAGCGCTACCTACAATGCACAGAATATCGGAGCCGGAAAGCTTGAGAGAGTGAGGGAAGGCTTCCGGGCTTCGCATTTTATAGGAATTGTATATTCTGTTGTTGTTGGTAGTTTTCTGTTCTTTGCGGGAAAATATTTTGCATATCTGTTTATCTCAGATAACATTGAAGAAGTGCTTCCTATGGTAGCAATCTATGTAAAATGTGTGGCACTGTTTTTTATTCCTCTGTATTTTGTCAATGTACTGCGAAACGGGATCCAGGGAATGGGATATGGTCTTCTTCCTATGATGGCCGGTGTGGCTGAGCTTGCAGGAAGAGGGATCACCGCTACCGTTGCAGCCGGAAAAAGCAGCTATATCGGTACCTGTCTTGCAAGTCCGGTGGCCTGGATCTTTGCGTCAGTGCTCCTTTGGGTAATGTACGTCTATGTTATGAAAGATATGGCGCGGAAGCTGTACGGTACAAATAAGTTATAAAAAAACCGTGAAATGAGATGCAATTCCGGAAAGTATGATATAATGAAAAAGCTGGTGAGTAAGACCAGAAAGTATCAATGGAAAGATGCCTTTTTTGAAGGCACATGAACATAGAGGTGAATAAATATGAGCAACGATGAAAAGAGGGATATCGAGGACAGGATCAATGATGCCATGGCAAAGATCGTCAGTGATACTGCAGGAGAGCCTCAGCCTGAAAATAAAAATAACAGATCAGCTGCTCACAAGTCGGCACGACCTTCGAAATCAGCAAGGCCAAGGAAGATCACCTACGTACCTATCGATGAATCTGAATTTGAACCTATTGTTATACCCGAAAAGAAAAAGCATAAGGCACTGAAGGTGACCGGAATGATCGCCGCCATGGTTTTGGTAGTGGCAGGCTGTGCATATGCAGGAGTATCTTATTATTATACCAGTCATTTCTTTGAGGGCACAACGATTAACGGGATCGACAGCTCCAACAGGACTGCATATGAGGTTGAGCAGGAGATCGCAAAAAAAATGGAAGGCTATTCCATCCAGGTAAAGGCCAGAGATCAGGAACCGCAGACGATAGAAGGAACGGATATCAGTTATCGTTATATATCCAGTGGTGAAGTTCTGAAGCTTTTGAAAGCGCAGAAGCCCTATGAATGGGTGAGAGGATTTTTTGAAAAGACGACTTACACAGCCAGTGAGCAGACAGCTTTTGACAAGTCAAAGCTGGAGTCAGAAGTGAAAGCACTGAACTGTGCCCAGAAAGAGAATCAGGTAGCACCGGAGAATGCGTACGTAAGCTTTAATGATTCCGAGTTTACGATCGTGCCGGAGACAGTGGGAAGTGAACTGAAGGTAAAAGAAGCCTATCAGATGATCAGTGATGCTATCAGCAGCGATGACGGGGAAGTAGATCTTGGCAGTAACCCGGATGCTTATGTGAAAGCAGATGTGACCAGCGACAGTGCAGATCTGCAGGCAACGGTGGATGCATATAATAACTTTGCGAGGGCAAGCATCACCTACACATTTGGAGATGAGACAGTAACACTTGATGGAAGCACCATCAAGAACTGGCTGCAGTTTGACGAAAAGGGCCAGCTGATCCAGGATGATGCATCCTTCAAACAGCATATCGTGGATTATGTGGCACAGCTTGCAGCGGATCATGATACAGTAGGTACAGAGCGTCAGTTCCAGACAACAAGCGGAAGAACTGTTTCGGTTTCCGGTTCTGCATATGGCTGGAAGATCGATCAGGACGGAGAGGTGGCACAGCTTACCCAGGAGATCCAGTCCGGAGCTCAGACGACCAGAGAGCCGGTTTATTCCATGAGAGCCAATTCTTATGGTGTGAATGATCTGGGAAATACCTACATTGAAGTGGACCTTACAGAACAGTATATGTGGTATTATCAGGATGGAAATGTGATCTTTGAATCAGATATCGTATCCGGACTTGCAAGTGATCCGAAGAGAAAAACACCTCCTGGAATCTTCACCTTGTATTATAAGAAGAGCCCGGATGTGCTACGTGGCACCAAGAAACCAGACGGAACCTATTCCTATGAACAGCCGGTAACCTACTGGATGCCGTTTAACGGAGGCATTGGATTCCATGATGCAGACTGGCAGCCGTATTTTGGAGGCGATCGGTATCTAACCGGAGGTTCCCACGGCTGTATCAATATGCCGCCGGATAAAGCGGGAGAGCTTTACAACATTATCCAGTATAATGTTCCGATCGTCTGTTTCTATTGATCGGATCAGTAGTCAAAAAACAAACAGGAGCCAGCCGGTGATCCGGTGTGTGGCTCCTGTTCTTTAGCAGGAGGAAAATATTATGTTTGATCAGTCATTCAGCTTTATACTTACAATCGCAGCACTGGTAGTAGGATTTATGCTTTTTACCGGACACGGTTCCTTTTTTATGAAAGGCGGAAACACACAGGCCAGAGCCCAGAAGTATGATGAGAAAAAAATGGAAAAGGTTTCAGGAATCTGTCTGATACTTATCGGAGTGGCTACAGGAGTTGACGCATTTACCACAAGTGTAGCAGCAAAGATCGCCTATGTAGTAATTCTGTTTGTGATACTTGCGGTATTTCTGTTTGTACTCAGAACAAAATGTATCAAAAAATGATCAGAAGTATCAGAACTATCCTTTAGGTAAAAAAGCAGAACTCCCCGTGAAACGGTAACCTGTCTGATCAGGCTCCGGTATCCGCGGGGAGTTTTTCTGTCTGTATTTAGTTTAATTTCGTTCGGCTGGTCTGCCGGAATGTCAGAGTAAAGATGATTCCCTTTACGATGGAAGTAAGGGAAAGTGCCCACCAGATACCATTAAGTCCCATTCCCGCATGAGTCAGCAGCATGGCAAGCGGGATTCTGGCCCCTGTCAGGATAATACTGATGATACTGCAGAGCTTGGTCATACCAAGGCCGGACAGTGCACCGATGGTCATCAGCTCAATGGCCATGAAAGCCTCACAGAAGCCGATGATGATCAGGTAATTTACAGAAATCCCAAGGGATTCCGGATCATGGAAAAACAGTCCGGAGATCGGGCGTGGGAGCAGCACAAAGGCTGCAGTTATGATAAGACCCCAGATTGTCAGGATACCAAAGGAAATACGGTAGCCCTGGCGGATGCGGTCGTATTTTTTTGCACCGAAATTCTGTGCGGTAAAAGCATTTAAGGCAGAGGCAAAGCCGTCCGCGGTGTTCCAGGAAACGGATTCGATCTGTCCGCCCACACGCTGGACAGCAATGGCAGCAGCACCGAAGGCGGAAACCATTCTGGTCAGTACCATGGAGATCATACAGTAGAGCATGCTCTGGATAGCGGTTGGAAAACCAATGCGGAAGATATTTTTATAAAATTTTCCCGGAAAACGTGAAAAAAGATGAAGTTCACGAAGTACATTTGTTTCCAGCCCGGAAGTAAAGATCCGGAAAACCAGCACTGCAAAAACCAGGAACTGTGCAGTTACTGTGGCAATGGCAGCACCTGCCGTTTCAAGCCGTGGAAAAGGTCCAATGCCAAGGATCAGGAGCGGATCCAGGAGCATATTTCCCACAAGTCCAAGAAAATTGGCCATCAGCGGAGACCTGGAATCTCCCTGGGCTGTAAAAAGTCCGGTGAGAGTCAGGTTCAGGAAGGAAAAAATGATCAGTCCGCAGGTGATCAGCATATAAGATCTGGCAGAAGAATATGCTTCCGGGTCTGTCAGATTAAAAAATCCGATCAGAGGATCAAGAAATATAATACTTGCTGCAGAAAATAAGAGACCGAACAGAATGGTCATCTGCAGGGCACTGGCCGCGTAGGAACGTGCCTCTTTATAATCCTTCCGGCCGCAGGACTGTGCTGTGTTTACCTGTCCGCCCATTCTCGGAAGGGCTACCAGTCCCTGGGAAAGCCACACATACATGCCGCCTACACCGACACCGGCAACTGCCTTGGAGCCCAGAAGCCCGATCCAGGCCATATCTGTGATATTATAGCAGTTCCAAGAAGGGAAGATGCCATGATAGGAAGAGCAAGCTCTGAAAGCGTTTTCAGGATCGGACCGGAAGTAAGGTCTATGGATTTGATTTTTCATACTCATCTGCATATCTCCGTAAGGTCAAAAGGCCTGGTGATCCGGTAATCCGGTTTATCCACCTGACCGAAACCGTATTCAGCAAAGATAAAAGGAACTCCTGCTTTCCGGCAGGCATTAAAGTCTCCTATAGTATCACCGATATAAACCGGATCGGAAAGATTATTATCCTCGCGGATCTTCATGATATTTTCCGCTTTGGCCATGCCGGTGTCACCGGGACAGAGATGGCCCTTGAAATAGTGTCCGAAGCCTGTGGATTTCAGGAACACTTCAATATATCCGGCCTGGCAGTTACTGACGATAAAAAGAGGAAAACGGCTGGAAAGAATCTTCAGTGTTTTCTCAAGATCCGGATACAGCGGAGCACATTTGCGAAGCAGTGCCTCGTGCTCTGCCTGGCAGCAGCCGTCGATGATACGAAGCTGTTCTGCTTCCGGAAGCTCAGGGAAAAGAGCCTTTGCGATATCCGGCAGCAGCTGGCCGAAAAGCCCCATCAGTCGTTTGGCGCTTACGTCGGTATCCATGTGCTCCGTATGGATAAGGTAATCACTCCAGGCCTCAGCTACGATCCCGGTGGAATCCCAGAGCGTACCGTCAACATCAAAAATAACACTGTCCATCAGAAAAACCTCCCCAAAAAACTATGATATGTAAAAAAAACAACCCTTTGTACTGGACATAGTACAAAACAAGTTACTGTTCACTCCGTTCTCAGCAATAGCTTCGCGATGCACAGAATTTATGCTAATCGCATAAATTCGTGCGGTATGTCTCGGGTTTTCTGTGACCTTCGCTCACAAAAAACACCTCGCGGAATATTACCAGTGAACAGTGATCAAAACAATTCTATATGAGAAAAGAAAAAAAAGCAACTGCGCTTTTGAAGATTTTATGTTATAGTAAGGGTTACGAGGGAAAAACTATGAATTATAAGAATACGATCAGAGGTATATTCAAAGACAGGCCTAACCGTTTTATCGCTCATGTGCAGATCGGGGATCAGCTGGAAACGGTTCATGTGAAGAATACAGCAGATGCCGGGAACTTCTTGTTCCGGAAGCAGAAGTGATCCTGGAAAAGAGTGATAATCCTGCCAGGAAAACGAAATACGATCTGATCAGTGTGAACAAGGAGGGCCGCTGGATCAATATGGATTCCCAGGCCCCAAATAAAGCAGCAGAAGAGTGGGTGGCGGCCGGAAATCTTTTTCCGGAGAAAGTGACTGTCAGGAGAGAAAAGACATACGGAAATTCCCGTTTTGACCTGTATGTGGAATCCGGGAAGCGAAAGGCTTTTATCGAGGTAAAAGGCGTCACTCTGGAAGAAAATAATATCGTGCGTTTTCCGGACGCACCTACAGAACGGGGGATCAAGCATCTTTGTGAGCTGATGCATGCAGCAGCTGACGGCTATGAGGCGTATCTTCTTTTGGTGATCCAGATGAAGGGTGTAAGGTATTTTGAACCAAATCGGGAGACACATCCGGAATTTGGAGAAACACTTAAGGCGGCAGCAGATGCCGGTGTTCACATTCTGGCCTATGACTGTGCTGTCACGGAAGATTCCATGAAGATCTGTGATCCGATACCGGTAAGATTATAGAAAGGAAACGATATGCCTGAAAACATTGCAGAACCCCTTCTGAAATGGTACGATAAAAACAAAAGGATCCTGCCCTGGAGAGATAAAGACAATGCCTATTATACCTGGGTATCTGAGATCATGCTCCAGCAGACCCGAGTGGAAGCTGTGAAACCTTATTTTCAGCGCTTTATCCAGGAACTTCCGGATGTAGCAGCCCTTGCGGCGGCACCGGAAGAGAGGATCATCAAGCTGTGGGAAGGCCTTGGCTATTACAGCCGTGTCCGCAACATGCAGAAAGCGGCTGTTCAGGTCATGGAAGAATATGGAGGCAGGATCCCTGAGGATTTTGAGACACTTCTCTCGTTAAAAGGAATAGGAAGATATACGGCAGGTGCCATTGCGTCCATTGCCTACGGAAAGAAAGTCCCTGCAGTAGATGGAAATGTGCTGCGGGTATACGCAAGACTCACCGAAAACCGTGGAGATATCATGAAACAGTCTGTACGGAAATCGGTGGAAAATGATCTTACAGAGCAGATGTCTGAGGACAGACCAGGGGATTTCAACCAGGCTATGATGGAGCTGGGAGCTGTAGTCTGTGTTCCAAACGGAGCAGCAAAGTGCGAAGAATGCCCGCTGGGGCATTTTTGCCTTGCCAGAAAGCATGGAACAGTAGAAGAACTTCCCGTAAAAGCACCGAAGAAAGCCCGTACCATAGAACAGCGAACGGTCCTTGTGATCCAGGACGGAGCAGGAACAGCGATCCGTAAACGTCCGGATACAGGACTTCTGGCAGGCCTTTATGAGCTTCCAAATGTGGAAGGACATCTGACGGAGAAGGCGGCACTTGCCCGGGTAAAAGCCATGGGGCTGGAACCACTGCGGATCGAAGCACTGCCGGATGCGAAGCACATTTTTTCCCATATTGAATGGAGGATGTGTGCTTATCGTATCGCTGTATCCTCTCTGGAAGAAGCACCGCAGGGGGAGTTCCTGTTTGTGGATAAGAGAGAATCCGATAAAAAATATGCAATACCATCTGCGTTTCGCGCATACACCAGATATATGAAGGAGGAAAACACATGAAACTTTTGAGCGTAGCAATACCATGCTATAATTCAGAGGCTTATATGTCAAAATGCATCAATTCCCTGCTGATCGGAGGAGAGGAAGTAGAGATCATCATTGTAGATGATGGCTCCAGTGACCGTACTGCCGAGATCGCAGATGATTATGCCGAGAAATATCCAACTATCGTAAAAGCCATACATCAGGAAAATGGCGGCCATGGACAGGCAGTCAACACAGGAATCAAAAACGCAACAGGACTTTATTTCAAGGTTGTGGACAGTGATGACTGGGTAAATCAGGACGCTACTATGAGGTCCTGAAAACACTTTATGAACTGATACGTGGGGCTGAGACCGTGGATCTTCTCATCAGTAATTTCGTTTATGAGAAGCAGGGAGCTACCCGCAAAAAGGTCATGCAGTACAGACACTGTTTTCCGACAAACCAGATTTTTGGATGGGATGAGGTACGCCACATGAAAAAAGGCCAGTATCTCCTTATGCATTCCATGATATACCGTACAAAACTTCTCCATGACTGTGGAATGGAGCTTCCGAAGCATACGTTCTACGTAGATAACCTGTTTGCGTTTGAGCCGCTTCCCTATGTAAAAAATCTCTATTATCTGGATGTGAATTTTTATCGGTATTTTATTGGAAGAGATGATCAGTCTGTCAATGAGAAAGTGATGATCAAGCGTATCGATCAGCAGATCCGTGTAAACAAACTGATGGTGGACGCCTATCTGAAGGCTAATGTGAGCAACCGCAGGCTTCGTGCTTATATGTTCAGCTATCTGGATATCATCACAACCGTTTCTTCGATCATGCTGGTAAGAGCTGCAACGCAGGAATGCCTGGATAAAAAACAGGAGCTGCAGGATTACATCAAAGACCAGAATATGGGACTGTACCGGAAGCTTCGGAGAAGTCTCTTCGGAAGAGTGTCCAATCTTCCCGGAAAAGGTGGAAGAAAGATGTTTGTGGCAGCCTATAAGATCTGTCAGAAGTTTTATGGATTTAATTAAAAAAAGCCCCCAACGGGGCTTTTTTATAAATTCTGTTCCGGCTTCTTCTTACGCATATGGGATAGAGAACGCTGTTCCTCGTAATCATCCACTCTCTGTGGATAGAACAGGAGATGTCCGAACAGTGCCAGTGTGGTGCCAAGACATACATCAATCACAGAATGCTGCTTGATAAACATGGTGGACAGGATGATCAGAACAGAAAGGATCAAAGCTCCTCGCTGAAGCCATTTCCTGTCTTTTAGTGCCTGGCAGTGATGAATGGCAAAATAAACAGCCAGGGAATTAAATACATGGATACTTGGCAGGATGTTGGTGGGAGTATCTGTCCGATAGATCTCGGCCACCAGTCGTGTAAAGATGTTGCTTCTGGGGAATACCGCAGGGCGGAGATACTGAACGTTCGGATAGATGTAGGAAACAACAAGGAAAACCGTCATTCCCATCATCAGGTTGAAGATCAGCTGGAAATATTCCTTTTTATTCTTATTGCGAAACAGGAAATACACAACCGTTATTACCACATATGGAAACCATAAAAGGTACGGAATAATAAAAATCTCGCAGAACGGGATCATATCATCAAAAACAGTATGTACAACATGGTAGGCTCGTACAGGCCGCTGCTCCAGATATCCAAACAGGATAAGATAGGCAACGAAATAGATCGCTATGATAAAACCGTGCCTGTATTTTTTTATTTTACTCAACATTTTGCCGCTCCTTTTCTTGAGGTATGGCTGATGTCAGCCTTAAGCTTCTTTTTTGTTAAGTATCTACCTGCTACTATAACACAGGCATTATGATTTTTAAAGGTTTCTTTTCAATGGTCACAGAAAATTCACGCTGGATTCCGCCGGATTCTCCGTCTTTATGCACAGGAAGGGAATGGGCACTTGTAATATGTACGTTCCTGCACTGTAAAATATGTACACCGCGAATGCGGGTATGTTTTCCCCAGAGAGCGCTCGGCAGGCAGAACAGCATTTTCAGCTTGGAGATTCCTTCAATAACGATCACATCCAGTAAACCATCCTCCGGACTGGCGTTTGGACAGAATTTAAAGCCTCCGCCTTCATATTTCTGGTTCATTACAGCCGCAAACCAAGTCCTGCTGAAGGTTTGTGGCTTGTTCCCGTCAAGTGTTATCGTGACCGGGGACGGAGTAAGGAAGAGAAATTGCTTCAGTGCCACCATAAGGTAGATGAGTTTACCCATATGGAGACGGTTGAGAAATTTTTTGCCAGGTGTGATCAGGACTTCCTGACAGATTGCCGCATCGTAGCCTATTCCTGCACTGATGCCGAAACGGTAGGAATGGCTGCCAAGGTGGAGAACAGGAACATCCATGAAAATGGTCCGTCTGTTCTCAAGAATAGAGCGAAGCGCTTCAAAAGGATCAAAGGGCAGGCCCATACTGCGGCAGAAATCGTTGCCGGACCCGACCGGGATAAATCCGAAAACAACCGAAGACAGATCAATGATCCCGGTAAGTACTTCGTAAATAGTGCCGTCACCGCCTACTGTTACCAGAGTTACCGGATCCTCCGGTGTTCCGGCGGCACTGATCCTCTGTGCCAGTACTGTGGCGTGTCCCACATATTCTGTGAGAAAATACTGATATGAGATCCCCTGACTTTCCATGATGCTGCGAAGCCGGTTCCAGACATTACGTCCCTCACCGGATCTTGAATTGGGATTCACAATAAAAGAATACATAATAAAAAACCTCCAAACAACTCTCTGCTTTATCATAACATTGACGTTCGGCTTTTACAAATTAAAATTTCTTAAGGATTTCTATATTTTACATAAACTTAACCTTTTTTCTATGTTGGATTTTACGAATGCACTTTATACTTGCACGTATCAGATGAAAAATGAAGCTGGAGGAAAATTATGATATATCTTGTGGAAGATGATGAAAGTATCCGTGAACTTGTTGTATATACATTAAACAGTCAGGGTCTGGAGGCACAGGGGTTTGAACGGCCATCACTTTTCTGGAAAGCGCTGGAAAAAGAACTGCTTCACTGGTGCTTCTGGACATTATGCTTCCGGAGGAAGACGGACTGTCTATTTTAAAAAAAATCCGTATCCGTCCGGATGTGCGGAAACTTCCGGTGATCATGCTTACTGCAAAAGGAAGTGAGTTTGATACCGTGGTAGGTCTGGACAGCGGTGCAGATGATTACATTCCGAAGCCGTTCCGTATGATGGAACTGATCTCCAGGGTACGTGCCCTTCTTCGGAGAGCAGAGGACAATGGCGCAGAGGAGTATCGTATGGAAAATCTTTATGTATGTCCGGGAAGACATGAGGTAACTGTTGATCAGGAGCCTGTGAATCTGACACTGAAAGAATACGAGATGCTTTGTCTCCTTCTGAAAAACAGTGGTACGGTTCTTTCCAGAACACAGCTTTTAAATCAGATCTGGGGATATGAATTCGACGGGGAGAGCAGAACCGTAGATGTACATATCCGTACCCTTCGCCAGAAGCTTGGCCCGGCAGGAGATCTGGTGGAAACAGTTCGTGGAGTGGGCTATAAGATCAGCGGAAAATGTGCATGAACAGCTGCTGAGAGTAATATGAAAGTAAAGAGCATTTCGACGGAAAAAGGCTTCGGCCCTTTTCTGGACGAAGTGCTTTTTTCATGCTATAATAGTTGAACCCCGGAGCCATTAGGAAACAGGCTCCAAAGAGTAAGAGGTGAAAGAAAAAAATATGAAATCATTAGTAATTGCGGAGAAGCCATCCGTTGCCAGAGACATTGCCAGAGTCCTCCACTGTAGTCAGAAGGGGAACGGAACCCTGGAAGGAAAAGACTATGTAGTGACCTGGGCCCTGGGACATCTGGTAACACTGGCAGATCCGGAAGAATACGATAAAAAATATACCAAATGGGAGCTTTCCACGCTTCCCATGATGCCGGAGAAAATGAAACTGGTGGTGATACGCCAGACCTCCAAGCAGTACAATGCGGTGAAAACCCAGCTTTACAGGAAGGATATCGGGGAGATCATCATTGCCACAGATGCCGGACGAGAGGGAGAACTGGTTGCAAGGTGGATCCTTGCAAAGGCAGACTGCCATAAACCTATTAAGCGTCTGTGGATCTCATCCGTAACGGACAAAGCAATCCGTGACGGCTTTGCCCACCTTAAAAACGGCCATGATTATGATGATCTTTACCGTGCGGCACAGGCCAGGGCGGAGGCGGACTGGCTGGTGGGAATGAACGGGACCAGAGCGCTGACCTGTAAATATAATGCCCAGCTTTCCTGCGGACGTGTGCAGACCCCCACCCTTGCCATGATCGCAAGAAGAGAGCAGGAGATCCGGGAATTTAAGCCGGAGGATTATTACGGGATCACTCTGCAGGCGGGAAATGTACGCTGGACTTGGCGTGACGGAAAAAGCGGAAGCTCCGCACCTTTAAGAAGGAGCGTGCCCAGGAGATCCAGACAAAGGCAGGAAAAAGCAACCTTACCATAACAAAGGTTTCCAGAAAGCCGAAGAAGACCTATGCGCCGGGGCTTTATGACCTGACCACTCTTCAGAGAGAAGCCAATCAGAAATACGGCTTTTCTGCAAAGGAAACTCTGAATATCATGCAGAGGCTCTACGAGAATCACAAAGTCCTTACCTACCAAGAACGGATTCCAGATATATAGGAAAAGATGTCGTTCCTACCATTAAAGAACGTCTTCAGGCATGCGGGACAGGTCCTTACCGGAAACTTGCCGGTGCGTTGGCCAATAAACCAATCCAGGCCAATGCAAGTTTTGTAGACGATAAGAAAGTCAGTGACCATCATGCCATCATTCCTACAGAACAGTTTGTACAGCTGGATCATATGACAAACGAGGAGCGGAAGATCTACGATATGGTTGTGCGCCGTTTCTTAAGCGTTCTGTATCCGCCGGCTGTATATGAGCAGGTTAGTATGGAAGGAACGGCAGCAGGAGAGACTTTTGCGGCAAGCGGACGGATCGTAAAAAGCGCCGGATGGAGAGAAGTCTACGAAGGCGGCTGGCAGGATGAGGAAGAAGAGGATTCATCGGATAAGCTGAAAGACCAGAAGCTTCCGGAGCTTACGGAAGGTCAGATACTTACTGTGGAAGGAGCAGCTCTTACAGCAGGCAAAACAAAACCACCGGCCAGATTTACAGAGGCCACACTTCTTGGTGCCATGGAAAATCCGGTTCATTTTATGGAAAGCCACGACAAAAAAGCGGCAAAAACCCTTGGTGAGACCGGTGGACTTGGAACGGTAGCCACAAGAGCGGACATCATTGAGAAGCTTTTCAACAGCTTTATGATGGAAAAAAGAGGCAATGAGATCTACATTACCTCCAAGGCGAAACAGCTTCTGGAGCTGGTTCCGGAAGAACTGAAAAAGCCGGAGCTTACCGCAGACTGGGAGATGAAGCTCAGTGATATTGCAAACGGAAAGCTCCGTCAGGATAAATTCCTCACAGGGATCCGTAAATATGCCTGTGAGATCGTAGATGAGATCAAAGGCGGACAGGGAACCTTCCGCCATGACAATATGACAAACAAGAAGTGCCCCAACTGCGGCAAACATCTCCTGGCAGTCAACGGAAAGAATGCCAAAATGCTGGTGTGCGAGGACCGGGAATGCGGATACAGAGAGACAGTATCCAGGACCACCAATGCGCGCTGTCCGAAATGCCATAAGCGTATGGAGATGCTTCTGAAGGGAAAAGAAGAGACCTTTGTATGTCAGTGCGGCTATAAAGAAAAGCTTCATCCTTCCAGGCAAGACGAGCCAAAGAGGGTGCAGGTGTGAATAAGCGTGATGTGCAGCGTTATCTTAAGAAACAGCAGAAAGAGGCCAATGAGCCGGTGAACAATGCATTTGCGCAGGCGTTGTCAGGAATTAAACTGGATTAAATAAATTGCCTGTCCAGATATCCGGGGTTCGGATGAGCGGAGGACCGGATGCAGATACGTCGGTCGGAGAAATGTGTCTGGCAGAACAGGACAGCAGAAAGAGAGGAAAACGATTTGGGATTACAGGATGACAGAATGTCAGGAAATATTCAGGATATCGCAAGACTGATCACAAGACTTCTTCTTAAGGGAGATATGCCGCAGTATACACTTCCTGCAGCAGAGGCAGATTATACAGAGGCAGACCAGCTTTTTAAGAAGGTTATCGGACTTGCTGATGAGGGTGACATCAACGGAGCGGAAAATGAGCTTCTTATGAACATGGAGGAAGATGATCCGGATTATCTGGAGCTTGCCCTTACCTTTTATCTGCATCTCAATGATATGGACGTAGATTACCTGGATGATCACGATTATTCCAGGGAGGAGATTCTGGACGGGTTGAAAAGCCTGGCTGAGGACTGGGGAGTTACAGGACTGGAGGCACTTGTCTAATGCGGCGGGAGGTTACACTGGAGGAAATTTCGACGGTCGTTTATACGAGGCAAATGACATGGTAAAGGCAGACTGTCAGGACTGTAAGGGCTGTTTTGACTGCTGTACGGGAATGGGAGATTCTGTTGTACTGGATCCGCTGGATGTATGGCGGTTAAGTCAGGGACTTCACTTAAGTGTGGACCAGCTGCTTGCCGGAAAAATAGAGCTTGGCGTCACAGACGGAAATATTCTGCCGCATCTTAGGATGACAGGGGCAGAGGAACGATGCGTATTTCTGAATGGTAACGGAAGATGCTCCATCCACAGCTTTCGTCCGGGCTTCTGTCGTTTGTTCCGCTGGGAAGATACTATGAGGACGGTGGTTTTAAATACATCCTTCAGATCCACGAGTGCAAAAAGACCCAGCCGCAGTAAGATCAAGGTCCGGAAATGGGTAGATACTCCGGATTTTCGAAATTACGAAAAATTTGTCTGTGACTGGCATTATTTTCTTCTGGATGTCCAGTCGGTTCTCTATGAGAGCGAGGACAGTGATCTGATCCGAAACCTGAACATGTATGTGGTAAACCAGTTTTACAGGAAGCCTTATGATGAGAAGCGGGATTTTTATGAGCAGTTTTATGAGAAACTTGCGGCGGGAAAAGAACTCCTGAGCCTTGGAGTGTGAAACAGACCAGGCAGCGAGGTGTCTGAGCTTACCTGCCTGAAAGTCTCTCGCGCGGAGGAAAGAAAGGATTTTTTGACATATGAACTTAAATCAGCTCACATATTTTGTGACTCTTGCCCAGATCGAAAATTATACCAGAGCAGCCAAGCGGCTGGATATAACCCAGCCAAGTCTGAGCCATGCGATCTCCAACCTTGAAAAGGAACTGCAGGTTCCACTTTTTGAGCGTCACGGAAGAAATGTGACCATGACCAAATACGGGGAAATGTTTCTGAAATATGTGCAGGACTCCTTACATATCCTGAATCTTGGTGTGGAGAGGATACAGGAAGCGGCAAGGATTCCGGGAGGAAGTATTTCCATCGGATATATCCATACCCAGGGACGCAGATTTATCCCGGAGCTTGTCCGGGGGTTCCTTAATGAACAGGAGGGGAAGAAGATTGATTTCCGTTTTCAGAATGCAGCTACCGGAAGTCTGATCCGGGGTCTGAAGGAAGAGAAATTCGACGTGATCTTCTGTTCCCGGGCAGAGGGCGAGAAGGAGATCAGCTTTGTGCCGGTGTCAGAAGAAAAGCTGGTGGCTGTAGTGCCTGAGAACCATGCTCTTGCAGACCGAAATTCAGTGACCATAAAAGAGCTGGGGCAGTATCCGCAGGTGACCTTTACCCCTGCAAGCGGACTGTATTTTGTGATCCGGGAGCTTTTCGAAAAGGAAGGACTTTCACCGGAGACGGCCTTTGAGGTAGAAGAGATGGTGCACTGGCAGGTATGGTGGCGGAGGAATTTGGTGTAGGCATTGTGCCGGATGTACCGGTGATCCATACACTTCCTGTGAAAATCTTAAATATTGAGAATCTGCACTGCCGTCGTTACATATACATGGGAATGATGAAAAACCGGTATCCAAGTGCGCTTGTGGAGCAGTTCCGGGATTATATATACAAGCATTACCGGATCTATGAAGTGATACAGTAGAATCTTGGTGATAAAATTTCTGTAAAAAATCTCTGCTTCTGTAAAAGGGCGGAGATTTTTTTGACACAGATCCTGGCGTGAATACTATAGCAATTCTATAAATTACTGCAAACAATCCAGTCCATCATAGCGTGAAGTCCTGCGTCAGATATCTTTGCCGTGCCTAAAAATTATAAAAATAATCTATAGATCACATGCGTAAATTCAATGAAAATTTGGGTTGAGATAAAAATGACCAGTTGGTATAATAAGGACAGATACTTGATTTAAAGTGATAAAGTGATGACGGAAATCCGTAATAAAATGAACGAAGTAAAGGAGATATTATGAACCAGTTAGAAGTATTAAGAGAAAGCCTTGGACAGTGCGATGAGATCATCCTGGACGCACTCCTTATGAGAAACAGGATCGTAGAGGACATCATGGTATACAAGGAAGCTAACGATCTTCCGGTACTTCAGCCGGAACAGGAGGCGAAGCAGAAAGGATGGCTGGAAGCCAGAATGGAAGGCAGACGTCATAAGAAAGAGGTCAATGATGTTTTTGCAAGCATCACACAGAACAGTAAAAGGATCCAGTCCAGAAATCTTTTCAATTATAATATCTTCCTGATCGGATTTATGGGAGCTGGTAAATCTACGATCTCCGATTATCTGAAGAATGTTCTTGCCATGGATGTTGTGGAGATGGATCAGTGTATCGTGGAGAGACAGGGAATGAGCATTTCCGATATCTTTGAGACTTACGGTGAAGAGTATTTCCGTGAGCTCGAGACAAATCTTCTGATCGAGATGCAGTCCAGATCTAATGTTGTAGTATCCTGTGGCGGTGGTGTTCCGATGCGGGAGCGCAATGTTACCGAGATGAAAAAAAATGGCCGTGTTGTACTTCTGACTGCAAAGCCGGAAACTATTCTGGAACGTGTAAAGGATAATCATGACCGTCCTTTACTTGAGAACAACAAAAATGTTTCATTTATCGCTGATCTGTTGGAAAAACGTCGCGCGAAATATGAGGCAGCAGCAGATATAGTTGTTGAGACAGACGGAAAGAGTGAGCTTGAGATCTGCGAGGAGCTGATCCACAGACTTCGTGAGGCAGAGGCAAATAAATAACTGCTGATCATAAAACAGAATAGTTTTACATATAAAAGGGACAGCTGTCCGATAAACCGTACAGAAACAGAACGGAGATCGGACAGCTGTCCTTTATGATATAAAAGATCCGGACCATATATTTGCAGATGAACAGATCGTTTAATTGGTCTTATAAAAAATCTCCCTCGAGGTTTCCTCGATCACAAATTTCTTAAAGGCTTCCACGACCGGCGGATGGTATACATCCTTCAGCATGGCCATGTAGAAATTCCGCTGCCAGCTTGGAGAGACAAGGGGCAGGATCTTAAGGTTCAGAGAGTGAAGGATTGGGATATCCGGTGCAATGCAGATGCCGAAATCATTGGCAACAAATCCTGCGGCAACCTGATCCTCATCGATCTCAAAAGCCACATCCGGGTACTGACCGATGCTCTTAAATAACTGGTCAATGATCTGGCGGAGACCGCTTCTCTTCTTGAAGATGATCTGCTTGTATGGAAGCGTTTCCTCCAGATGAATCTCGGATTTCTCAGCAAGAGGATGTTCCGGCGGAACGATGACGACCAGATCCTGCTTGGCAACCGGAATAAATTCGATCAGTGGTTCGTCGTCAAATTTGGAACAGAAGCCGATATCGTATTTCTTTTCTTTCAGTCCGGTGAGGATATCGCCGGTAAGCACCTTATCGCAGAACAGATTGAAATGGATCTGTTTTCCCTTATTGGCATTAAGAAAGCTGCGGATGATCTTTGGCATAAAGTCAACACCCAGAGTTCTGAGAAAAGCCACATCGATCTGTCCTTCTCCCTTTCCTGCAAGCTGGAGACCGTTTACAGAGGAATCCAGCCGGTTCAGGGTTTGTTCCACATCCTCCAGAAAAGACTTGCCATATTTGGTGAGAGAAACATTCCGTCCGTTTTTTTCAAATAATTTCACTCCAAGCTCTTCCTCCAGAGAAGAGATCGCGTGACTTAGGCTGGGCTGTGTGATGGCCAGAACATCCGCAGCTTTTGTATAATGTTCCAGATGAGCCAGTGTCACGAAATAGCGAAGATGATACAGATTCATTTTTCAATACTCCTTTCGTAAGTTTATCTGAATGTTTTACTTCGGACAGATCCCCGGTAAGTCTGACAGACATAAGAGATTTGCCGGGCCGTATGCAGTGACGGCGGCAATACGGCTGAATATGTTTTATATAGTATAACATGATATATTGATAAAATCTATGGATTCTCCTGGTACAATCAATTTGTTTTGTATTTAACAAAGTTATATAATGCTTATAGAAAAAAGATACAAAATAATTTAAAAAAAACAAATAAAATTATTTAAATTTTCAGGAGGAATTATCATGTCAAAAGAATTTCCAATCACAATCAGTTCCTGGACACTGGGAGATCAGTGCAAATTTGAGGACCGTGTAAAAGCAGCCAAAGAGGCTGGCTATGAGGGAATCGGCCTGAGAGCAGAAACCTACGTAGATGCCTGAATGAGGGACTTTTCGACGAGGATATCCTGGCAATCCTGGATAAATATGACATGAAGGTAACAGAGGTTGAGTACATCGTGCAGTGGGCAGAGGAGCATCGTTCCTATGAGCAGAAATACAAAGAACAGCTCTGCTTCCATATGTGTGAATTATTTAACGTAAAACAGATCAACTGCGGACTGATGGAGAACTATTCCGTAGAGTACACAGCACAGAAGCTTCGTGAGCTTTGCCACAGAGCAGGCAAATACATCATCGGTGTTGAGCCAATGCCATACAGCGGAATCCCGGATGTGAAAAAGGGCTGGGCTGTTGTAAAAGCTGCTGACTGCGAGAATGCGAAACTGATCCTTGATACATGGCACTGGGTAAGAGCAAACCAGCCGATCGAGCTTTCCGTACTTGAGGGAATCCCGGCAGACAAGATCGTATCCATCCAGATCAACGATGTATGGGAAAGACCATATGCAACAACGATCTTAAGAGATGAGTCCATGCATGACCGTCTTGCTCCTGGAACAGGAATCGGAACAACTGTGCCGTTCGTAAAAATGATCAAAGAAAAAGGCATTAAGCCAAATGCCATCGGCGTAGAGGTTATCAGCGATGCAAACCTTGAAAAAGGTATCGAGTATGCTGCAAAACATACATATGAGAACACAAAGAAGGTACTGGAAGAGGCTTGGCCGGAAGTACTGTAATTAATATAAGAAATTAATATTTCAGACGGGCCCCTGTTTCCGACGTCATACCGGTGACAGGGCGTTACCGTGAAAGAAACAAAAAGATTGTTTCAAAGGAAAGGAGAACGCATATGAAATTCAATGCGATGTTTCAGCCGATCGAGATCGGTCCTATGACAGTAAAGAATCGTTTTGTTGTTCCGCCAATGGGAAATAACTTTGCAAACACAGACGGAACAATGAGTGAGCAGTCCGCTGCATATTACAGAGAAAGAGCAAAAGGCGGATTTGGTCTGATCACCATCGAGGCTACTGTAGTTCACAAGGCGCAAAGGGCGGCCCGCGTAAACCATGTCTTTATGACGACTCTACAATCGAGAGCTTCCGCAAGGTTATCGACGGATGTCATGCAGAAGGAGCAAAGGTGTCCATCCAGCTTCAGAACGCAGGTCCGGAAGGAAATGCAAAGAACGCAGGAGCACCGATCACAGCAGCAACCAGTATCCCGTCAGTGTGCGGCCGTGATATTCCGAAGCAGCTTACAACTGAGGAAGTTTATGAGCTGATCAAAGGCTACGGTGAGGCAGCAAGAAGAGCAATGGAAGCAGGAGCAGATGCTGTTGAGATCCATATGGCACACGGTTATCTGGTAAGTACCTTCCTTTCTCCGAGAACAAACAAGAGAGTGGATGAGTTTGGCGGATGCTTTGAGAACCGTATGCGTTTCTCCCGTCTGATTATCGAGGAAGTTAAAAAAGCAACACAGGGAAAAATTGCAGTTCTTGCAAGAATCAACTGTGCAGATGAGGTTCCGGGCGGACTTGATGTCCACGACAGTGCAGCAATCGCAGCATATCTGGAAAGCTGCGGACTGGACGGACTCCATGTATCCCGTGCCGTTCATATCAAGGATGAGTTTATGTGGGCACCGACTGTTATCCACGGTGGATTCTCTGCAGCAGAGGTTGAGGAGATCAAACGTGCGGTAAATATCCCGGTGATCACAGTTGGACGTTATACAGAGCCACAGTTCGCAGAACTGATGGTAAAAGAAGGAAGAGCAGACCTTGTAGCATTCGGACGTCAGAGCCTTGCAGATCCGGCTATGCCGAAGAAAGCACAGGAAGAGCGTCTTGAGGATATGACTCCTTGTATCGCCTGTCTTCAGGGCTGTGTTGCAAACATGTATGCAGGAAATCCGGTATGCTGTCTGACAAACCCATTCCTGGGTCATGAGGCAGAGCCGCTTGAGAAAGCGGAAGAGCCGAAGAAGGTTATGGTTATCGGTGGCGGTGTTGCAGGACTTTCCGCTGCATTTATCGCAAAAGAGAGAGGCCATGAGGTAACACTTTATGAGGCAGGAGATGTTCTCGCGGAAACATGAGACTTGCTGCATATCCGCCAGGAAAAGGTGACATCACAAACATGATCCGCAGCTACATCCATCGCTGCCAGAAGGATGGCGTTAAGATCGTGATGAACTGTGAGGTAACTCCGGAGCTTATCAAAGAAGAGAAGCCGGACAGCGTGATCATTGCCACCGGTTCCAAGACTCTGATCCTTCCGATCGAGGGAATTGACAATCCGGCTATCATCCACGGCTCTGACCTTCTGGATGGCAAGAGAGCAGCAGGCAAAAAGGTTCTCGTTGTCGGCGGTGGAATGGTTGGATGCGAGACAGCTGCATTTTTAGGCGAGCAGGAGCATGATGTAACTGTTATCGAGTTCCGTGATACCGTAGGTGCAGACGTGATCCACGAGCACAGAGTATATCTGATGAAGGATTTCGAGGACTACGGAATCAAGGAGATCACCGGAGCAAAGGTATGCAAATTCTATGAAGACGGGGTAGAATATGAGACCGCTGACGGAGTACGTCACGAGTCAAGAGGATATGATTCTGTGATCCTTTCCATGGGATTCCGCAACTACAATCCTCTGGAAGAGAAGATCAAAGACCTTGTACCTGAGACACATGTGATCGGAGATGCTATCCGTGCAAGACGTGCACTGGATGCAACAAAAGAGGCTTATGAGGTAGCTTCCAGGATCTGATCTGCCAATCTATCCAATAAACCGGACAGTACAAAAATTAAAAAGATGACCTGTCAGACACCGGAGAAAATATATCCGGTGTTTGACAGGGGAAAATGCAGGAGGTAAAAAGAAATGGAACAGAGAATTAAAGGAACAACTGGTTTACTTGCACTGATCGGAAGCCCTGTAGGACATTCCGGATCCCCGGCTATGTACAACTTCAGCTTCCAGTACCATAACCTGGACTATGCTTACATGGCATTTGATATCAAAGAAGATCAGGTTCCGGCAGCTCTTGATGCAATGCGTCTGTTCAAAATGAGAGGATGCAACGTAACCATGCCTTGCAAGAACAAAGTAGCGCAGTGTGTAGATGAGCTTTCACCGGCAGCAAAGATCATCGGCGCTGTAAATACTATCGTAAATGAGGATGGAAAACTTGTTGGACATATCACAGACGGTATCGGATTTGTCCGCAACCTGAAAGAGCACGGTGTTGATGTAAAGGGCAAAAAGATGGTAGTCCTCGGAGCAGGCGGTGCAGCTACAGCCCTTACTGTACAGTGTGCCCTTGACGGAGCTGCATCCATCGCAATCTTCAACCCTGACGATCCATTCCTTGACAGAGCAAAAGGAACTGCTGAGAAGCTTGCAAAAGAAGTACCGGACTGCAAAGTAAGCGTATATTGCCTTGACGACCAGGACAAACTGAGAGAAGAGGTCGCAAACGCAGATATCCTCGCGAACGGAACACTTGCAGGAATGAAACCACATGATGACATCACACTGGTTGATAAATCCATGTTCCATAAGGATCTTGTTGTTGCTGACTGCGTATACAATCCGGCAGAGACAAAGATGGTAAAAGAAGCAAAAGAAGCAGGCGTGAAGCTTGCGGTAGGCGGAAAAGGAATGCTTCTGTGGCAGGGTGCAGCATCTTACAAGCTTTACACAGGTCTTGAGATGCCGACAGATGAGTACCAGAAATTTCAGGCTGAGAACGAAGGGAAATAAGAAAAATGAGCCAGACAGGTAAGAAAAATTTAGTGATTACTTCTATCGCGCTGTATTTTACATATTTCATCCATGGAATCGGAGCTTCCATCATGGGTCAGTACAAGCCGGAGCTTGCGGCTCACTGGGGAGCAAAGGCTTTAAGTGATGGAACTATGGATGTCAGCATGGTAGTATCTGTAATTGCCGCACTTGGACTTGGAAGACTGATCTCTCTTCCGTTTTCCGGTCCCCTGTCCGACAAATTCGGACGCAGATTAAGCGGAATCATCGGCGTGATCTGTTATGCAGCATACTTTATGGGAATCGCATTTGCTCCGTCTATGGGAGTTGCCTACGCCTTTGCCATTGTAGGCGGTATCGCAAACTCCTTCCTGGACACCTGCGTAAGCCCGACATGTATGGAAATTTATGTAAACAATCCTTCTGTAGCGAACCTGTTTACAAAATTCTCCATGTGTATCAGCCAGTTTCTGCTTCCTTTCCTCATCGGATTTGTAGCAGCGGCGAATATGTCCTACAGAACCATCTTTATTGTTGCAGGTGCTGCGATCTTTATCGATGGAATCCTGATCCTGTTCCTGCCATTCCCGGAGAGAAATACAGCAGGTACAGTAAAGAAAGAAAAAGCAAAATTAAAGATCACTCCTGCAGCTCTTGCAGCAATCCTCATCGGATTTACAAGCTCTTCTACATTCATGCTGTGGCTGAACTGTAACCAGGAGCTCGGAAAGCTTTATAACTTAAGTGATCCTTCCAAGATCCAGTCATTCTATGCAGTAGGAACCTTTGCAGCAATCCTGTGTTCCTCTGTATTTATCAAAAAAGGACTGAAGGAGATCAATATCCTGATCATTTATCCACTGATCTCTTTCATCATGCTGGGACTTTGCTACTTTATCCAGAATCCGACAATCTGTCTTATCGGTGGATTTGTGATCGGTTTTGCAGGCGCAGGCGGTGTGCTTCAGCTGGCTGTTTCCACAACTGCGGAGTTCTTCCCGGAAAACAAGGGAACTGCAACATCCATGGTCATGATCGCATCCAGCGTTGCGAACTACACCATTCTGACACTGGCCGGCTACATTACAAAGACTGCCGGAACCAGTGCTCCGAGAATGATCCTGCTTCTCAATATGGCAGTGACATTCATAGGAATCCTTCTTGCACTGTTCGTTAAGATGAACCGTGGAAAAGAGGCTTGACTGAATCAAGGAAATCCCTTGGGGTGAATATCCGTTTGACTACAGTAAAAAAAGTGAATCATTGTATGGATACAGATAAAGATGACTGAATCTGTGCAAAACAAAGTTCCAATTCGGGAACAATTCCCGGATTGGACTTTACCGTTTCTGAAAATGTTTGTTAATTAACAAACTTACAAAATAAAAGATACTATATATGTATTATCAAAAAAAAACGATAAAGGAGAATCGTTATGGCACGTGCAGCAAGACAGCGAAGAGAAAACGAACTGCCCTACATTCCGTTTGGGCCATTTCAGATTCGTTTTCCGTTTATTCACTATAAAATTGAGTCCGTAGAGTTTATCCAGGGCCTGATCCTCGGGGTTACGGCACTGGCGGCGGTTCCTTATCTGGAACAATATCTGGGATTGCCTTATGAGCTGGCATGGAGCTGTGTGATCATAGAGACCATGCTGTATATGCTACACAGCTTACTTGGTGATCCGGTTGTACCGGGATGGATCACACCGACTCTTCCGCTGACGATCGTATTCCTGGAAGGCTTCCCTATGGGAAAAGAACGTATCCAGGCAATGATCGCCCTGCAGATGCTGGTTGGTCTCGTGTTCATATTTATGGGCATCACCAAGCTTGCGGATAAATTTGTCCATGCAGTACCAAATTCTGTTAAGGGTGGTATCCTTCTTGCTGCGCCGGTGACGGTTATGGCAGGACAGCTGGGAGAGGGCGGCAACATGCATAAGTATCCGCTGGCGATCGTTGCCGGTGTAGGCCTTCTGATTCTGATCAGCTTTTCAGATAAATATCAGGAGAAGAGAAAGAACAACAAATTCCTGGATCTTGTTGCCAGGTATGGAAACCTTTTCCCGTATCTGATCGCCATGGTGGTAGGTCTTCTTGTAGGCGAGCTGGATGCGCCTGGTTTGGAGCTGGGAACCTTTATCAAGATCCCGCAGTTCAAAGAGATCATCTCACAGGTAAGTATCTTTGGTGTGGGAATCCCGCCGGTCTCCATGTTTGTCAAAGCGCTTCCTCTGGCACTTGTATGCTATGTTATCGCATTTGGTGATTTTGTTACCACAGAGACACTGGTTACAGAGGCACGCCAGTCCAGAGATGATGAGTACATTGATTTCAATTCCAGCCGTTCCAACCTGGTCAGCGGCATCAGGAACCTGATCCTTTCCGTCATTGCCCCATTCCCGCCGCTTTCCGGTCCGTTATGGGTTGGAATGACAGTATCTGTTTCCATCCGTTACAAGGAGGGAAAGAAAGCTATGAAGTCTCTGATCGGCGGTATGGCATCCTTCCGTATTGCAACGTTTTTAAGTGTGCTGATCATTCCGGTTGTAAGCTTCTTCCGTCCGATCTTCGGAGTCGGTTCCTCCATTACTCTGATGTTCCAGGCATTTGTCTGTGCAAGGATCGGTATGGATTACTGCAGAACAGACCGTGACAAGATGATCGCAGGTGTTATGGCAGCTGTGCTTGCAACCCAGGGAACTGCATGGGCATCCGCATGGGCCCTGGCTGTAGGCTTCGGTCTGAATATCTTCCTTTCAAACTGGGACCCCAGAAAGAAAGAGGAGAATGCCATCGAGGATAAAAATTGATCAGAGGAATAACAAAGATATAAAAAACAGAAAAAGAAGAAGTGTGCTGGATGGGTCAGCACACTTCTTTTTTTGGTCATGAGATTTGTTGTTTTTAATTATTATTTTAATAGATTTGCTATTATGGGATTAAAATTGCAAAAAATTGTTACATCAATTGGGTTTAAAAATTGGTTTACAATTCGCGTTCTGTTACAAAAATCTACCGTAGATCCTTTTTATGGGAGGTTACAGGATCACAGGCTTTTGTGGATAATGTCAAGAACCTGTGCAAGCTCGTTGACATTGATCTGTCCCGGTGCGGAAGCTTTGGTAGCTGCACCGAAGGTAAGGCGGAACCGAAGGTTTCGCCAGCGAGACGGCTGACAACACCGGTACCTGCCATGGACATGGTAATGATCGGGCGGTCGGCGAACTGCTCGGACATTTCCAGCGTGGCACTTAAGAGTGTAAGCACGTCCTGTTTGTTTCTTGGCATAACAGCCATTTTCGGGATATCTGCGCCATAGTCCTGCATCATGCGAAGACGGCGCACGATCTCATCCTTCTCAGGAGTTGCGTCAAAATCATGGTTGGAAGCGATGACCTTTACGCCATAGCTGTGTGCTTCCTGGATCATGCTTTTTACGATCTCCTCACCTGTGAAGGCTTCTACATCAATGAGATCTACATAGCCGCTTTTTGCGACAGCCATGTTGAGTGCTTTGTAAGCTTCGTTGGAGATCGCTTTTTCTCCGCCTTCTTTTGCAGTACGGAAGGTGAAGAGGATCGGAGTGTCCTTTAAAACGGTCTGGAGATCTTTTGCCACATCCAGAACCTTGTCTGTGTCAAAAACGTCCTCAAACCAGTCAACACGCCATTCCACAACGTCTACGGGGATCCTTGCGAAGGTCCCTGCCTCAAGGAGGATATCATCCTTTGTCTGTCCCACGATCGGGACACAGATCTTCGGCCTTCCCTCTCCGAGTGTGATATTTCTTACCTGAACTGTTTTCATAATGGTCCTTTCTGATACGACAGGAACAGATAGCAGTTTAGTCGTCGTATCTAATGTTAAGAATCTCTTTCATATGTTCGATCGGCATCGGTTCGCCGGTCCACAGTTCAAATGCAGCGGAGCCCTGGAAAAGCATCATGCCAAGGCCGTTCATTGTCTTGCAGCCAACTTCCTTTGCCATAGAACGCATAGCAGTTTCAAGAGGGGAGTAAGGCACGTCAACAACGATAAGCTCCGGGCGGAAGTAAGACTTGTCCGGAACAACGGACTGACCTTCCAGTGGTTTCATTCCAACACCTGTCGCATTTACGAAAATATAACTGTCAGCCATTTCTTTTTTCAGCTGGTCGAGATCAGCCAGATCATAGAGAACAGCATGGCTTGAAGTTCTGGTGTTGATCTTTTCTACCGTAGATACTGCACGGTCCCAGAATTCATCTTTGCGGTTGAAGATCACGATCTCGCCTACACCGTCAAGTGCTGCCTGGATCTCGATAGCAGTTGCGGCACCACCTGCACCTACGATGGTCATTTTCTTTCCGATGGCGTTGATGTTATTGTCTTTCAGTGCTGCCATAAATCCGATACCGTCTGTGATATGGCCTGTAAGATGACCATGATCATTAACGATGGTGTTTACAGCGCCGCACATTTCTGCTGCCGGTGAAAGCTCGTCAAGGTACTGGCCTACCAGAGTTTTGTTCGGCATGGAAACGTTGGAACCTCTCATTTTCAGAGTACGGATTGCTTTTACAGCATCCTCGATCTCGTCTGCACCAACCTCAAATGCAAGATATGCATAATCATAGCCAAGCTTTGCAAAAGCTTCATTCTGCATGGCAGGAGAGCTGGAGTGGCGGATCGGATATGCCATAAGACCAATCAGTTCGGTATGTCCTGTGATTCTTTCTGACATGGTAATAACTCCTCTCATTGGTAAAATCTGGATGAAGATTTGTCTTTTTTAAACCTCCCACCACATAGATCTGAAGAAGTTGCGGACATTCTCCGGACGGCTGCGGGGGAGGAAGACGTGGAAAATCTATGTTACGGATCACCGAGTGAACTGTAACAGATCTATATACACTTTCCGGTAGAAGGATTGAAATGTTCCGGAAAGGGTATAGCGGAAAAATATTAAAGGTATCCCTTCTGCTCAAGAATGGTAAGGATATTGCGTCCTTCCTGGGTACCGTCAATGATTCGTCTTGCTCTCTGGCTGTCGCCGATGTTCATGATCTCAACATCCTCAGAAGAAAATTCCTCTGTGAGGTTCTGGTAAAGCTGTCCCTGAGCTCTCATTCCGAGACATACGAAGCCGTACTCAAATGGAAGCTCATAAGGCTCACCGTCGCCCCTGACAAGGAAGGAAGAATCCTTAACCTCAAGGAGAGCAGTTTTTGTAAGCTGATGTACATTGTGTTTTTTCATCATGGTCTTTGTGTCATTTTTGCTTACCGGGTCAAGATCACGTCCGATCTGATCCATCATCTCAACGATAGAGATGTCTGCGTTTCTGTCAGCAAAGAATTCCACAACATCAAGACCTACAGCACCGCCGCCTACAACAACAACCTTTTTGCCTTCCAGATCCTTCGGAAAATCATTAATGTGGCTGATCATACCAAGAATAGAATAAATATTATGGTTCTCGTTGTCAATACGATCCTTTAGTCCTGCGATCGGAGGCAGAAGCGGAGCGGAGCCGGTGGAGCTTACGATGATATTCGGATGGAACTTGCGGATGTTTTCCGGTGCTCCTTCTGTGTTTTTGAAGATGTAAAGATTATCAAGCTGTTCAGCACGATGCATGAGATAGTGCGGGAAATCAGCAAGACGGTTCTTTGCAGGGATCTTTGAAATCAGAGATGCAAGTCCGCCAAGCTCATTGCCTTTTTCCAGAAGGAAGGTATTGCATCCAACCTCTGCGGCTGTACAGGCAGCTTCCAGTCCGGCAGTACCGCCGCCGATAACGACCACGTTGCAGTTTTTATTTACATGTTTTTTCTTATATACATCGCCCTCAAGAACAGATGGGTTTACAGTACAGCGGATCGGACGGTTTACACCGATACGGTTTCCGGCACAGCCAACGTTACAGGAGATACATTTGCGGAGGTCACACTCATGACCTGTGGCAACCTTGTTTACCCATGCAGGGTCTGCAATCAGACCACGGCCCATACCGATCAGGTCTGCATCACCGTCAGCAGGATACGCTCAGCAACCTTCGGGTCACGGACATTACCCATGGAGATACATGGCTTGTTGAATTTTTCTCTTACGGCCTTTGCATGTAGGAACGCCATCCGTCCGGGAGATAATTTGCATCGATCTGGTACTGGATGGAACCGTTAAGTCCGCAGGAAACATCAAAGATATCAACCTCTTCCTGAAGATAATCCAGGTATTCCAGAGTATCCTCCAGTGTATTTCCGCCTTCCATCAGCTCATCCGCACTGAGACGGAGCATGATCGGGAAGAAAGGTCCTACCTGTTTCCTTACCTCATCGATGACCATACGGCAGAAACGGGTACGGTTCTCAACAGATCCGCCGAATTCATCGGTACGCTTGTTTGTGATCGGGGAGAGGAACTGACTGATCAGATAGGAGTGTCCTGCATGGATCTCTACTGCGTCAAAGCCAGCTGTCTGTGCACGTTTTGCAGCCTCACCGTATTTTTTTACGATGTGAAGGATCTCGTCTTTGGAAAGAGGACGCGGGATCTCGCCGCCTTCTTTGGATGGAACGTCAGATGCGGAAACCGGCTGCATGTTGATCCTGGAAGAAACAGCGGAAGCTCCGGCATGGTTGATCTGGATCGCAATCTTTGTTCCGTATCTATGAATATTTTCACAGAATTTGAAAAGACGTGGCAGATAGTTGTCATGATCGATGCGCAGCTGTGTGGTTCCGTTGGAGCCCTGCGGGGAATCGATGCTTGCGTTCTCTACGATGATGAGACCTGTGCCACCCTTTGCACGCTGCTCATAATAATTGATATGAAGAAAACTCATTTCGCCGTTCTGTTCACCGTAGTTGGTGCCCATCGGCATCATAACAATACGGTTCTTGATAGTCATATTTTTAACGGTTAATGGGGAAAAAATATGCGGATAATCATTCTTCATCTGAAAAAAACCTCCCTGGTTATTTTAAATAGAATCGTTTGTTTGTGTTAATTATATAACAGAATAATCTATAAAACTAATTCATAATACGAGCGATATAATAAAAATAATCTATAGATTTTTGTATATCATCTTTCAGGCTGCAGGTACTTGCATGTTTATAATGTAAAAAAACAGATGTAGAACGGTAACGCTAACTGGAAAATGGTATCGGATCCAGGGGTTTACATATATGATTTTAACGTGTTATCATAACAAATAAAAAAGATACAGAAAACGGAGAAACGGGCAGGCTGAAACGGATCAAATGTAAGACTGTATTTCCGCGTTCTGTAAAAAGACAGGAGATAGATAAAATGGAATTCTGGGATATTTACGATGCAGATAAGAAACCGACAGGACGAACTATGAAGCGCAATGACTGGTGTTTAAAGGATGGAGAGTATCATCTGACAGTTTTGGGCGTGGTAGCAAGACCGGACAAGACCTTTCTTATTACTAAACGTGTGATGACAAAGGCCTGGCTCCGGCTGGTGGGAGGTTTCCGGCGGTGCAGCCAGGCAGGAGAGGCTTCCCGTGATGCAGTACTCCGTGAGGTGAAAGAGGAGACCGGACTGGACGCCAGTGAGGCAGAGGCGGATACCTTTTTACATATAAAAGAGAGAACCCGGGGGAAGGAGATAATTACTTTGTGGATGTGTACCGTTTTGTCATGGATGTGGAGGATAAGGATCTGAAGCTTCAGACAGAAGAGACAGACGGATATATGTTTGCAACCCTGGAGCAGATCCGGGCGTTTGCCGCAGAGGGAAAATTCCTACATTATGACAGTATTAAGAAGGTGTTTGAGTTCTGAGCAGATTCCTGACTGGTTTTCCGCGAGGATTTGAAAATAAATGTTGTTTTTTGTGGATTTCTATTTTTAAAAACGTTGTTTTTTGACTTGTTTTCGAAGAATTGTCTTGACATTAAAATTGGTAAATAGTAAAATTAAATCAGATGAACTGCCAGACTGTTTTTTGACCATGAGCAGGTAGCAGAGCGGATTTCAAAGATCTGCCTGACTTTAGGAAGCTGTAAGCCGGATGAATGAAATCCGGCTTATAAAATTATCCAATATTATCAGATCGAGAATAATACAAAATTTTGAAAGCGAGGAATCATCAATGGCGGATGAACATAGAGATCAGATCAGAATCGTACAGGAAACCGTAGCCGGTAAGGAGATCACATTTGCCCATATCATGGGTGGTCCGGCACCTATCATATATCAGAAGCTTGGACTGAATCCGCAGGTGGACTATGGATCATCTGCAATTGGTATCATGAACATGACACCTTCCGAGTCTGCTGTGATCGCATCCGATATTGCTGTGAAGAGCGGTAATGTGTATCTTGGATTTGCAGACCGTTTTACAGGAACACTGATCATAACAGGAGAGATTTCCGATGTGCAGACTGCAATGGAGGAGATCGTGGATTATTTCCGTGATACTCTGGGATATGTAGTATGCAATATCACCAAGAGATAAGGAAGTGTACCATGGAAGAACGGATAACAAAGGAAGAACTGCTGGAGAGGCTGTTTCATGATGATTATGAGAACCTTAAGGGAAGAAGACTTCGGCTGACCCGGGTGAGAGTACCTGGAAAGGAGCTTTCCTTTGCACATGTTTTTACACCAAATGACAGATCGATATATGAGAATCTTGCGTTACATATCGGTGTTCATGAAGGTGAAGATCACAGAGGAGATGCCATCGGCATAGTCCGTGTCACACCCTGGGAGGCAATCGTGGTTGCGGCAGAT
>ENA-OQBT01000093-OQBT01000093.1-human-gut-metagenome-genome-assembly--contig:-NODE-93-length-58482-cov-3.773644_pt1 | contig 58482 bp, 57 predicted proteins | sample MGYA00242749_ERZ504557 | MGnify/ENA primary metagenome ERZ504557 (study PRJEB26092, sample SAMD00036243) | human gut metagenome | host: Homo sapiens | study: EMG produced TPA metagenomics assembly of...
ACGAAGAGCAGTAATAAATGCTGCTGGGACCAACATCACGCGTATAGCTGATATTGTGGTAAGATGGGTCCTCGTCAACCAACTGTGGGAATTTGCCTGAAGCTTCCCAGTCAAATTTACCAGAATCGACGATAAGACTCCAATAGTTGTTCCATGTCCACCGATAAACTTAGTTGCAGAATGAAGCACGATATCTACACCATGGGAGATAACATTGATGAGATATGGAGTTCCAAAAGTATTGTCAGCAACCAACGGAATCTTATGACTGTGAGCAATCTCAGCAATTTTTCAAAATCAGGAATATTGATAAGCGGATTTCCCAAAGACTCAATCAAGACAAGCTTGGTATTATCTTTGATAGCAGCTTCAATTTCTTCAGGATTGTCAACATCTACAAAAGTTGTTGTGATACCATAGCGTGGAAGAGTTTCTTTTAAGAGATTGAATGTCCCACCATAGAGGGTTGTTGCGGCAACAACATGATCGCCAGCATGTGCCAAACCAAGGATAGCATAGGTGATTGCAGCCATACCTGATGCCGTAGCCAGGGCCCCAACACCACCTTCGAGGGCTGCAATACGTTCTTCAAGTACTGCTACTGTTGGATTAGTAATACGTGTGTAGATATTACCAGGCTTTCTAAGGGCAAAGAGATCTTCACCTTCTTGAGCGTCGTCAAAAACATATGAAGTGGTTTGGTAAATTGGAACAGCACGTGATTTTGTTTCCTTGTCAGGTGTTTGTCCAGCGTGTAATTGTAAGGTTTCAAATGAAAATTCTCGTGACATATGAGTGTCCTCCAAAACAAAAGTTGCCTTCATTCTACACCTAGAAAAGCTAGCTGTCTAATAGAAATTTTTTATCAATGTGATAGGGAGGGCTTATAAAAAGGACCTTTCGGTCCCTTTCTATTTCTTCACAATAGGTGCTACGCTTGCCAAGACTTTTTTAAGTCCAACTTCTGGAAATTTTATCTTAAGTTCCTGTGTCTTGCCACTTCCAGTTACTTCTAGGACGGTACCATCTCCCCATTTCTTGTGGTGAGCGATATCTCCGATTTCCCAATCTGTAGCTGAGTTTCCAGAGTCTGAAGCCTTACTAAAAGGTAGTCCCCCAGTAGCTTTTGAAAATGGCTGAGCGCCAGTATGTTTTTGCGGCTGTGCATTTGCTTTTCTGGTCTGAAGCGCTTGTTGTAAACTCATGCCCTGACCAAATTGTATCGGCTCTTCCTTTGTAAAACGAACACCAAATGATGAATTAGCTGGACGTGCTAGACCTTGATATTGTAATAAATCATCTGAAATTTCACGTAAGAAACGGCTAGGACGATTATAGCTAGTCTTACCAAAAAGCGTACGCGTATTAGCGTTGGTAAGGAAAAGAATCTCTTCCGCACGAGTGATACCTACGTAAGCCAAACGACGCTCTTCTTCGAGTTCATCTGGCTCTTCTGAAGCACGTGACAAAGGGAAGACTCCTTCTTCCATACCGATTAGGAAGACAACTGGGAATTCAAGCCCTTTGGCGGCGTGGAGGGTCATTAAGGTTACTTCTGCTGCCTCAATCTCACCATCGTCCGTGTCAGCAATCAAAGCCAAATCATTCAAGAAACGGCCTAAACGGTCAATGCCTGTCTCATCTTCAGTTCCATCTGTATTAGTCTCGTCGAAATTCTTTGTTACAGACATGAACTCTTCGATATTTTCAATGCGTGATTGGCTTTCAAGCGTTTGTTGCATGGACAGAGCATCCAGATAACCAGACTTGTCTAAAATAGCTTCTACAGTATCGGTAATGCTTAGCCCATCCAACTGATCACGTAGGTTCAGAATCATGTTAGCGAAATCGTAAACACCTTGAGCTGCTTTCCCTTTAATGGGAGACAACATGATATTAGCTGAAGCATCTAGGAGACTCATGTTTTGCTCATAGGCAAAGTTCCGAAGCTTTTCAAGTGTGCCAGGCCCAACTCCACGTTTAGGTTCATTGACGACACGTTCAAACTAATGTTATCCGAAGTGTTGGCAATCAAGTTCAAATAAGAAATAACATCACGAATCTCTTTACGGCTGTAGAATTTTGTCCCACCAACATTGTATATGGAATATTAGACTTGAGCAAGGCTTCCTCAATGGTACGAGACTGAGCATTGGTACGGTAAAGAACAGCGAAGTCTTTGAAATTCTTGACTTTTTCACGGACGATATTATCGATTGTTGAAGCTACGAATACAGCTTCATCACGCTCGTCGTTAGCACGGTAATAAACAATCTGTTCACCTTCATCATTTTGAGTCCAAAGTTTCTTAGGACGGCGGTTGCGGTTGTTCTTGATGACATCGTTAGCCGCTTGAAGAATTTTCTTGGTTGAACGGTAGTTTTCTTCCAGAAGGACAACCTTAGCTTCAGGATAATCCTTCTCAAAATCAAGAATGTTCTGCATATCAGCTCCACGCCATCCATAGATTGATTGGTCAGCATCACCCACGACACAGATATTCTTAAAGCGTGAAGCTAGGAGTTTTACCAATTGGTATTGAGCATGGTTGGTATCTTGATACTCATCTACGTGAATGTACTGATAACGTTGCTGATAATAAGCGAGGACATCGGGATTTTTGTCAAAGAGACGAAGAGTCATCATAATCAAATCGTCGAAATCCATGGCCTCACTACGACGAAGTTCTTCTTGATAGGCCTTGTAACATTTGGCTACGATTTGCGTATACATGTCACCAGCTTGATGCTCATAAGCTATCTCATCTAAGAGGTCATTTTTGGCGTTAGAAATGGTCCCTAAAATGGCACGTTCATTCCACTTTTTAGGATCTAAATTCAGATTCTTGAGAATACGTTTCATCAAAGTACGTTGTTCTCCTGGATCTACAATAGTAAAGTTTCTGTTGTAGCCAATATGATCCGCTTCACGACGAAGGATTCGTACACACATGCTATGGAAGGTCGCAATCAAGGTTTCTGAAGTTGCGGGATTTAAAGCCACTGCACGTTCACGCATTTCACGGGCAGCCTTATTGGTAAAGGTAATGGCCAAAATATTCCAAGGATTGATCATTTTTTCGTCGATAAGGTAGGCAATGCGATGGGTAAGGACACGAGTCTTACCTGATCCAGCACCAGCCATAATCAAAAGAGGGCCTTCAGTCGTTTGGACTGCTTCGGCCTGTTGATCATTCATACCAGTTAATAATGGGTTCATCATATTCTCCATTCTCAAAAATAAGCTCTACTATTTTATCATTTTTTAGATGAAAATGCAGAGTCTATTCGTAATAGAAAAAAATAATTGAGTGAAAAACTGTTTGTTTTTGCTAGGGTCTCAGCTTAATAAAAAGGGTGACATTACGTGCTTTTTGAGAGATTGAAAACTATAGATAACGATAAATTGAAAGCTCAATATTCGGATTTTTTTACGTATATAATAAAATTATATGTTGACAGCGTTCGGTTTTTTCGATATGATGGAACCGCAATAAAATAATAACCGAGTGATGTCATCAGGATGACTGGTGATTGACGGACTTCTGGAGAGATCTTGAAACGGCTTATGCTGTAGACAAGACACCGAAGGGGCAAGGGATAAGACCCGAAACTCTCAGGTAAAAGGACAGAAAGCATTGAAAGTTTTTAACTTTCAGTAATAGCTTTGTACTTTCAGGGGTCTGGTTAAGCCAAACCTCTTTTTGACGTCTCGGTCTAAGGAGATTTTAAACGCATGTTAGACTTTTTCACTTCCATTGATGACTTTGTATGGGGACCTCCCCTTCTTGTCCTTCTTGTAGGAACTGGTATCTACCTTACAATCCGTCTTGGACTTTTGCAAATCATTCGTCTGCCTAAAGCCTTTAAACTTATCTTTGCTGAAGATAAAGGAGAGGGTGATATTTCTAGTTTTGCAGCCCTTGCCACAGCACTTGCTGCAACTGTTGGTACTGGTAATATTGTTGGTGTTGCGACAGCCATTAAGACTGGTGGGCCTGGTGCTCTTTTCTGGATGTGGATTGCTGCTTTCTTTGGTATGGCAACCAAATATGCTGAAGGTCTCTTAGCCATTAAATTCCGTACGCTTGATGACCAAGGAAATGTCTCTGGTGGACCAATGTATTACATCACACACGGTTTTAGTGGAAAATGGCAAATAATCGCTAAGCCTTTAGCCTACTTCTTCGCTTTTGCTGGCGTTCTTGTCGCATGGTTGGGTATTGGTACCTTCTCGCAAGTTAACTCAATCACATCATCTCTTCAAAACAGCTTTGGTTGGTCACCAAAAATTGTTAGTGTTATCTTAGCTCTTATTACTGCTGCTATCATTTTCGGTGGTATTCAATCTATTTCAAAAGTATCCGAAAAAGTTGTGCCATTTATGGCTGGTCTTTACATCATTGCCGCACTTATTGTCATTTTTGCTAATTTCAATCAGCTGCTCCCTGTGCTTGAGATGGTTTTCCAATCAGCATTTACTGGTAAAGCTGCTGTCGGAGGTTTTGCTGGAGCAACTGTCATGGCTGCTATGCGACTTGGTATTGCGCGTGGGGTATTTTCTAATGAATCAGGTCTTGGTTCTGCCCCTATTGCTGCTGCTGCTGCCAAGACTGAAGAGCCTGTTGAACAAGGTTTGATTTCTATGACAGGTACCTTCATCGATACTATTATCATTTGTACGCTTACTGGACTTGCTATTCTCGTAACTGGACAATGGTCTGGTAGCTTAGAAGGTGCACCAATGACACAAGCGGCCTTCTCTTCTATTTTTGGAACTTTTGGAGAACTTGCTCTAACACTTTCTTTAGTCTTGTTTGCCTTTACGACTATTCTAGGTTGGTCATATTATGGGGAACGTTGTTTCGAATTTATTTTCAAATCTACCAAATTCCTCTCATTTTATCGTCTTATCTTTGTAGTTATGGTCGCTCTTGGTGGCTACCTAACACTTGAGGTTGTTTGGAAAATTGCGGATATCGTAAATGGCTTGATGGCATTGCCTAACTTGATTGCCTCCTAGTCCTTTCACCAATTATTCTCAAAGAGTCTAAATCATATTTTGAACGTCATAAATAAGGAAAAGAGCTCAGGCTCTTTTTTCTTGCCTTTAAAGGTAACCAATCCTTGCTACTACTGCTCATTTGAGTTACAATGAAATTAAATCATTTTAAAACTTGTAAAGAAAAAAATCCAAAGGAAAAACTATGTCAATTACCAAAGAATTCGATACTATCACTGCTATCTCAACTCCCTTAGGTGAAGGTGCTATCGGTATCGTCCGCTTGTCTGGGACCGATGCTATTGCTATTGCTAATAAGGTTTTCAAAGGTAAAAATCTTGAAACCGTTGATTCTCATACTATCAACTACGGCCATATTGTCGAAAATAATGAAATTATTGATGAAGTCATGGTCAGTGTTATGCGTGCACCAAAAACCTTTACACGTGAGGATGTCGTAGAAATCAATACACATGGTGGTGTCGCAGTTACCAATGAAATCCTTCAACTCCTGATTCGTTCTGGTGCTCGTATGGCCGAACCAGGGGAATTTACCAAACGTGCCTTCTTAAATGGACGGATAGATTTGACCCAGGCTGAAGCTGTCATGGATTTGATTCGTGCCAAAACTGATAAGGCTATGACTGTTGCTGTCTCTCAGTTAGATGGTTCGCTTAAAAATCTCATTAACAACACACGCCAAGAAATCCTTAATACTTTGGCACAAGTCGAAGTCAATATTGATTACCCAGAGTATGATGATGTTGAAGAAGTTACCACAAATCTAGTCCGTGAGAAAACTCAAGAGTTCCAGGCTCTCTTGGAAAATCTTCTTGCAACTGCCAAACGAGGAAAAATCCTACGAGAAGGTCTTTCGACGGCAATCATAGGCCGTCCTAATGTCGGAAAGTCTAGCCTTCTCAACAATCTCCTACGTGAGGAGAAAGCCATCGTCACTGATATTGAAGGGACTACCCGTGATGTTATTGAAGAATACGTTAATATCAAGGGTGTTCCTCTTAAGTTAATCGATACCGCTGGTATTCGTGACACAGATGATGTGGTCGAAAAAATTGGTGTTGAGCGTTCTAAAAAAGCTCTTGAAGAGGCTGATTTGGTCCTTCTTGTGCTTAATAGCTCTGAACCACTTACCGACCAAGACCGTACACTGCTTGACATCAGCCAAAATAGCAACCGAATCATTCTCTTAAATAAGACGGACCTTCCACAAGCTATCCAGACTGAAGAGCTTCCTGAGGACCTTATCCCAATTTCAGTCCTCAAAAATGAAAACATTGACAAAATCGAAGATCGTATCAACCAACTCTTCTTTGATAATGCTGGCTTAGTAGAAAAAGATGCTACTTATCTTTCAAATGCACGCCATATCTCACTCATTGAAAAGGCGCTTGAAAGTCTCGAAGCCGTTAATCAAGGTCTTGAATTAGGTATGCCTGTTGACCTATTACAAGTTGATATGACTCGCACATGGGAAATTCTTGGCGAAATTACTGGTGACGCCGCACCGGATGAGCTTATTACTCAACTCTTTAGTCAGTTCTGTCTCGGTAAATAGACATAACTTAATTTATGTAAAAAGATAGATTGCTATCTTTTTATTTTAAATTAAGTTATTACAGAAATATAATTATGTTAAAAATAATAAATTTATACCTTAAAATGATTTTGCCATGCTTTTCGAAAAAGAAAATGCTGTCATGGTACTATCCTATGATTTTGAAAGGTTAATGATGGGCCAACAAACTACTGATACTGATTTTAAACATTTTATAGATTTTGATGATAATCTTCTTTTTTAGACTAACTGAAACTAAAGTTGACAATGGACGACCTGACATTCTTTTTCATTGGCACCCAGAACTTGAAATCTAATACGTCTATGAAGGGACTGCTCGCTATCACATTGATTATGACTATTTTGATAGTCAGGCTGGAGATATCTTTCTAATTCGTCCTAATGGACTCAATTCTGTCCATCCTATTGCTAATCAGTCGCACCATACTAACACTCTTCATTTTCATTTAGATATGTTAGGACAATTTCTAGTGGATCCTCTTAGTCTCCGTTATCTTCAACCCTTACAAAATTCTAATTTTAAGTTCAAACAATGTTTAAAACCAACTGATGAGGGGTATTCTGAAATTAAGGGAACCCTATTTGCAATTTTTAAGATCATTAGACAAAAAGAGAGACACTACGGGATTTTGCTTAAGTCCAAATCGGAGGAACTCATCTACCTTTTCTACTACTATCGTTTGGTAGAGAGAAAGACTTCTGATGATCATTATCGTAAAAATGAAAAAATTCGGGAAATCATTGATCACATCAATAAGCATTATGTCGAGACGCTTACTATTGAACAATTGTCCGAGCTCATGGGGTACAGTAAGACGCATTTTATGACCATATTTAAACAACATACAGGTACCTCTTGCACTGAATTTATTATTATTCAGGATAGACTGAATGCTGCTTGTGAGGAACTCCGTAATAGCGTAAAACCAGTTTTAGAAATTTCTACGAGCGTTGGTTTTAACAACCTTTCAAACTTTAACCGCCAATTTAAGCATTATTATGCTCAAACACCGAGCCAGTACAGGAAGACACATAGCAACAAGAAAACAAATAAGAGTTAACCATTGGTTAACTCTTATTATTTATGCAGAGAAGCTATTTAGTTTTTCTCTTTACCTTTGTGTTTGCCACTAAGTCCAAACATCGTAAGCAACATGCCTTTTCGTAAGACATTATTCACCTCTATTTTTTTCATTACCATTATAGCATAAAAAACAGTCCAGTGGACTGTTTTTCATGAGTCTTGAAATTAATGAACGAGTTCAGTCCAGTGGACTGTTTTTTAACGAGTCATAAAATTAATAAACGAGTTCGTTTTAAAATTTAAGACTTTTATTCTGATACATGATAATAAGCTTTGTTAGCGATATCTCCAGAACTAATATCGGCAGAAGAAATTATACGGTCTTTTGATACCTCAGAATTATCACTTTGTCCGTTCAAATAATCACTAGAAAAGCTAGTATTAGCAGGTACAATGTAAAGTGTCACATTTGTTTTTGACCCTGTTTGAACATCTAAGAGTAAGATTCCATTTTGATCAATATCCAGAAAATCAGCCGTTAACCCTTCTGTTGCCAATCCTGCATCATTAAACGTCAAAGTTCCCCAGAAGCATTCTGCCACGTTCCAGCCATTGTTGAATAGTCTGCTTTCAAAATAGCACCTGTATTAATTGGAGCTAACGTAACTTCTGTTGATGATGAACTTTCCGTTGATGATGCTTCTTCTGATTCAGATGAAACAGTTAATGATGTACTTGTCTCACTTGAACTTGTCGATTTCTTAACACTACTACTTACGGTAGTTGACGAAGAACTCTGATTGGTACTATTTTGCGAATGCGTAGAACACGCCGCTAGCAATCCTAAAGACAAAAGTAAGGTTAGGTAACATCTCAATTTCTTTTTCATTGGTAACCTCCTTTACCATGTGAAGCGACCAGTATAATCAATGTTTTCATCTAAAGCATGTGATAATTTAGGTGATACACTTGTATATTGCCATGCCGCTGCTGATGAATAATAAGCAAGGGATTTAGCCGTTTCTTGATCTAAATAGGTGTATCCATAAACATAGTGAGCTACCCAGAAATTAGACATGCCAAATGTTGATGTGCTAACTTTTCCGCCCTTGATATCCAACCAACTTGCCATTGTATAGTAAACCAAGTCACCATAACCAAGGCGAGTCATTTCTTCTTTCCAAGCTTGCGTGTTAGCATTAATATCTCCATTTAGCATTTCTGAAGCTTCCATATCATTAACCATAACTGTTGAACTTGAAAGCCCTAATGATTTTGCAACCGAAACAAAGTATTGCGCTTCGGCTTTAGCTTCCGCAGCCGTTTCATAATGTGAATAATGATAAGCTGAAACTTTCAAACCAGCTGCTTGTGCGTTGCTAATTTGAGAACTTGCATATGGATTGGTATAACTTGTTCCTTCTGTCAATTTAACAACCACACCTGTAATTCCTTGACTCTTCAATGATAGGAATTCACTAACTGAAATAACGCCATTATGACTACTGATGTCAATGAAATAGGACGACTCTTGCTGAACAGGTTGGTCTGCATTAAAAGTATAGCTACCTAGATTATAACCTGATGTTGTCCCATCACTAAAATCAACATAGACATGCACCGTATAATCACCTTTGATGTAATCATGATACTTTTCATCTACTGTTAAGCTTGCTGTGCCATTAGTAATATCTGCTGTTGTATACCAGTAAAGGTTAGATTGATCACTTTCTGACCAAGCCGCTACACGAATGAATTTCAATTGCTTACTTGTGCTTGTCTCAGAGACTGTAACAGTCAATACTCCACTATCTTTATCATAATTTGAAACAGTTATTGTTGGTGCTGTTGCACTTGTTTCTGTGATTGTAAAACCTTTGGTTACAGCTAAGCCGATAAACTGATTACCGAGTTTGCTTTGCCCATAAACGTGAACATTGTAGTCACCTGAATCATAATGATGATCTTTCAATGAAATGGTACCAGTATAAGTTGATGAATCTTCTTTAGTCGCAATTAACCAATCAATATCATCTTGTCCGTTTACCGTACTCCAAACTGGTAAAGATACTGATTTGATATAAATTGGTACATTTGTCATCGTGACTTTGTAGGTATTGTCATCAACTTTAGTAATAGTTGTTTGAACATTTGGCTTTTCAATAACAATATCTGTCGCATCCAAAGCAACAGCTTTACCTGTTTCAAATGAATACGTGTGAATATGGTAAGTTCCATATCCTGAATGATTTTCATATGATGCTAAAGCTGTTCCAGAAGAACTTGCATCGTACCAAACCAAATCATCTTGACCTTTGTCATCTGACCAAACCGCAAATTTAACCTTGCTATAATCCGTTACGGTATTAGAATCCAATGTTAAAGCAATACCATCACTTGTCAGGGTTGCCGTCACATCGTTTTTAGGCGTTGGTTTTGTAATTTGATAAGCTCCCAAAACTTGCCCACACGTGTACCGTCAGCGTAGTCAGTATAAACGTGAACATTGTAAATATCTGATGTGTTAGAATGATTAGCAATATCAATCGTTACACGCGCAGAATTATTGGTAATCGTTGGTGTATACCAGATAAGTCGTCCTGCCCTTTATCCTCTGACCAGACAGCGATAGCAACTGATGTGATTGTTTTTGTTGCAGAGCTACCAGTGACAACGACATCAAATGTTGTTTTATTCTCAGAATAATTAACAACTGAAACTGTGGCATTAGGACGAGTATCTACATTATCAAAACCAGACGTTACTGCCAAACCAATTAAGCCACCTGTGATACTGCTTTGTCCATAAATATGGGCGCTATAATGACCATTGTTACTATTATGATTGGCAACTGAAATTGTAGCTTGATAAGTTCCTGTCCCAGTTTGTGTAGCAGAATACCATTTTATATCATCTTGGCCATTTTTATCAGACCAAACAGGTACTAAAATACTAGTAATGCTATCAGGCACATTACTAATTGTAATGGTGAAATTGCCATTGCTCGTTTGTGTAATATTTGTTGTGACTTCTGGACGTGCCACCGTTACAGTCATAGCATTCAAACCAGTAGCTTGACCATCTTGGAAAGAATAGGTGTGAATATTATAAACACCATAATCTTTATGATTTGATAAATCAATATAAGCTGCCCCAGAAGCATCTGCATCATACCAAACCAAATCATCTTGGTCATTATTGTCAGACCAAACCGCAAATTTTAGAGATTCTCCTGCTGTGATAATTCCATTATATTGAATGGAAAGCGTATTTCCAGAAACAGAAGCCTCTACTAATGATTTTTGAGTCTGGGTTGAAGTCACTTTCTTTGCTGTTGATTGCACCAATGACGTCGCAAGACTTGTTGTGTTGACTTCAGAAACAGTATCAGTATTCACGGTTAAAGTCTCATTGTCATCTTCCGTAGCTTCTTCATCCACAGCACTAGTGATTGTAGTGCTTGTTTCTACCACTTCTGCTGTTTGAGAATCCTCACTGACTTCTTCTGCTTTTTTATTAGCACTAGGGTTATCTGACATATCAGACAACCCTGACTCATTAGCTACTACTGTCGCATCTGTTGTGTCTGTAGTTGCTGAATCTATTGAAGAATTATTTTCAGAAACCGTTGTTTCGTTACCGCTATCTTCTACAAGCGACTGTTCAGATAACGATTCCGTTGCTTGTTCTACTTCGGATACAGATGTATCTGCAAAATTGTTTTCTGTCGTTGATGAAACTTGCTCCGCTTGAATATTCTCAGCTGTTGTAGAAATCGTTGTATTTTCATCTGCCAAAACTAAACCTGAGCTTAGAAAAGCTCCGATAATCACTGGCGATAAAAGACAACTTCGCAGGACATTCTTTTTCAAATGCTTCCTCCTCTTTCTTACTTCCTTTTCACCATTGTAACATGAATCTTTATGGCATTCAAGCGCATATAAATGCAGTATAACAAATAGCGACTTCAAAATCGCCGCCTTATGATTAATCTGGATAAATGTAGGTTACACTTCCACCCCAAAATGAATCAAGTGGATTAAACCAACCACGGAAATTCGCTATGTATTGATTTCCAGCGTAATTAGATTCTTTAACTTGAATACGTGTATTACTAGCTACATCTGTCACATAAGCTACGTGACCGTAACCGTCTCCATCATTGGGCCAAACTGCAATCGCCCCCACACGTGGCGTTGAACCAGTCCTAAATCCCTTAGCTCTGGCATTTGTAGCCCAGCCACCAGCATTTCCAAGCCAATTCGGAATCCATGGTGCTAATGATTTCACCGCCCAAGTACACTGACCAACAGGGTAAGTATTCGTTTCATTGATGTAAGTCGTGATACGAGGGGTTGGGGTAGCTTGTGGTTTATACGACTGATTAGAAAGTGCAAAATTAGCTGTTGAATTATCAGAGTAGATTACCGTTGCAGATACAGAAAAAGTATCCGCTTGGGAATTAATAGATTTCAAATCCACTACCTGACTGATTTTACCATAAGTAGTTGTCTTGGCTTCATATGTTTTTGATTTTTGAGAATTTGAATTAGATGTTACCTGAACGCGTAAAGTTGTAACTCTTTTTGACATGGCTTTTTCAGAAACATTAACTTTAAATGTTCCTGCTGTAACATTGCTATCACTAATGTTAACATCCGGACTTACCAAGCCACTAATTTGTTCTACTTTAAAACCTGTTGTTACAGCTAAACCTTCAAGCTATTGCTGATTGCATTTTGACCATAGATATGGACACTATAATCTCCTAAAGCAAAACCATGATTAGCCAGTTGAACCCTTACTTTATAAGTATTCTCTGAAATTTTACTTGCCGTGTACCACTTAACATCATCTTGACCATTTACATTAGACCATGTCGGCACCGAGATAGATGACATATAATTTGGAACATTAGTTATTAAAACATCATAATTTTTATCATCAACTGGAGTAATTTGATAAGAAATATTTTGTCTATTAATTGTAATATCTTGACCGCTTATTCCAGTCATCTTTCCGTTTTGAAATAAGTAAGTGTGTATATTATACTTTCCATATCCGCTATGATTTTTCAAATCTGCTGATGTAATCCCTGTTCCAGTATCTGGATACCATTTAATATCATCTTGACCATCCTCCTCTGACCACACCGCATAATAAATGATACCGTTTGATGGGGCGTAAACGTCCGTTCCATTTGAATGGCTCCATCTTTTACAGAAACTTGTGGCATATTAGGATTAATCTTAATATTCTCCAAAGCAACTCCTAAACGGCTACCATCTGAATAAGTGGTATAAACATGCGTGATATAATTTCCAGCACGATTACCATGATTAGCTAAATTAAACCGAACCCTAGCTTGACCATTCGAAATATCGGAAGTTGAATACCACTTAATATCATCCTGACCATTTTCTTCCGACCATACAGCTGCATCTACTTGTTTTATAGTCTTACCATTACTTGATTGTTGAGCAATAACTTCAAAAGTTTTACTCACTGAATCATAATTAGTTTTAGAAATAATGGCATTTCCTTGCTGATCAGCAAAAACTGGATGTGAAAGACAAGTTGCACCTAGTACAACCGTTGACAATAAAGCTGTTTTAAGTTTACTCAAAAAGCTGTTCTCCTCCTTTGTATAATGTATTTACACTATATAATTCGGAAAAACAGCTATAAAATCTGGTATTATTTAATAATTTACCCTTTTTCTTTTACAATGTAAGCTGGGCGTTTTTTGGTTTCAAGGAAAATTTTGGAAATGTATTTTCCAATGATTCCGAGAGCAAGCAGTTGAATACCACCAATGAACAAGATGATACAAACTAGACTAGCCCAACCAGTGACGCTACCACCGATAGTCAATTTTCGAACAATAATAAATAAAATTCCTAAAATTGATGCTAAAAATGATACCGCACCAGCCCACAAAGAAAGATTCAATGGCGCTTCAGAAAAGTTGATGAACCCTTCCATTGAGTATTTTAATAAACTCCAAAAGTTCCATGACGTTTCACCAGCGACACGCTCACGATTTTCATAAGCAATGTAAGTCACATTGTAACCAACCCATGAGAAAATTCCCTTTGAAAAACGATTGACTTCACCAAGTTCTAAAATGCTATCAACAACTTGTCTAGTCATCAGACGGAAATCACGCGCACCGTCTACCATCTCAGTATCTGAAACAGCATTTATTATTTTATAAAACATCTTAGAAAAGAAAGAACGAATGACTGGTTCACCTTTACGGTCGGCGCGACGTGTTCCAACAACATCATAGCCTTCTAAAATCTTCTGATACATATTAATCAAAAGCTCAGGTGGATCTTGTAAGTCCGCATCCATAACAGTAATTAAATCACCATCAGCTGCCTCAAGCCCTGCTAAAAGCCCTGCTTCTTTCCCAAAGTTACGTGAGAAAGACAGATAATGAACGTTAGGAAAACGACTTGCAACATCACGCAATACGTTCAATGTCTCATCTTTTGAACCGTCATTAACAAAAATATAATCAAATACCAAATGATTTTTTAACTTTTGCTCGACTTTTTGAGTTTCTTCCAAAAATGGGTAAATTGTTTCTTGCTCATTGTAACAAGGAACAACGATAGATAGTTTTTTCATCTTAATAATAAGCCTTTCACAAGCTAGTTTTACACTTCTTACGTTTCCTAGTATATCATAAAGTTTTTACAAAAAAAATGAGGAAAGTATATTTCCATCATTTTTTACTACTATAAATTAAGAAGTTCTTAATTCCTTTACATATGTTGTAATATAATCTAGTCCAAAAGCAGATAATGGTAACAATAGATATACATATGGGTACACATACTGACTCTTCGTTTCCCAAATAAGGTGAAAAATAAAACCACCAGATAGATAAATTAAAGGAATTAAAAGATAAAGATTGACCGACTTCTTTTGAATGAATTGACTAAAAATGCTTGGAATAACACTCAAATATATCACAACCAATAATAATGCGGAAAAATAATACAGTAGCTTATAGATTGTTTTCCCATGATAAATACTGTCCATTAAACGCCCAGTAATTTTCTGACCTTCAACAGGCATCTTAGTAACTGGACCAGACCAAATAGATTCAAACAGACTATCTGTCCACGTTGAAAGAAATTTATTCTTGAAGAAATTCCATGCGTATTTAGGATGCTTAATCATGTAATTGATTCGGCTAGTAATCTGTTCTTCACTTGCCTTTTCGATATCTTCACTATCTCCATTATACTCATTATAAACATTTTCAACATACGCATCGTACCAACCAGCAACACGATTATAAAGCGGAGTGTCATTCAATCCCATTGCTATCCAAGCTATTTTGGGTTCTCCTTCTAGATTTGATGTGTTAGCTAAATTTTTATAATAACCAGATATCGCATGATTACTTGCAAAAATTGAAAATAACAGAATAACTATAAACGCTAAATTCTTCTTAGCTTTATTGCGAAGAAAATCTAATGTTAAAACAATAAGGATAGATGCTATTAAAATAATATAATTATTCCTAATAATATCTGATAGTGTCAAAAAAACAATGCTTAATATTAACGTGATCCATGTTCTTTTTTCAAAGTAAATTTGTAAAAAATAAAGTCCTATAATTGCAAAGAAAAGACCATAAGTTAATCCATAAACAAATAAAATATTGAAAAGGTGTGAGAAAAAGACGAATGATAATAGAATAACTAATTTTGAAATACTTTCTTTTTTAAATAAACGCTGAGTTATTTTCCAAAGAAAGAAATTATCAGCTATTGCCATCAGTAAATTTAAAATGAAAAATACCTTAACATTCGCCTCACCAAACAGCGTCAAAATTAAACGTTCAAAGCTAACCAAACCAAGTTGATGGGGATATTTGTGAAGATACCCCGAAACATCCGTCAAAATTTGAAAATCACCATTATTCAATGCTTTAGCCGCCTCTAAAACAGCTAAAGCATCATGGCGAAGCACATCGTTTTGATGAAGAATCAAATAAATCCCAAAGATAAGATAAAAAATAGTTCCAAAAATAAATAAGTAAGATTCTTTAATAAAAACTAACGAACGAACACAAAAATACAACAAAACAAGAAAAATAGCTAAGCTAATGAAAAAAACTATTCCATTTGTTTGCATATTTGATAGTTCAGAACCATCCATCGGCATATTAGTTCTTACTAAAATACTTGATATTCCTAAAAGTAAAAATAACAAGAATGACCACACAAGGATGGCTTTTTCTCCTAAAAAGGCAAGAAATTTCAAAAGACTTCTCCTTATAAAAAGGTTAAAAACTTCAAATTGCTACATTTTCCTTCTCTCTAATTGAATTATATTTTTTAAAATCAAAATATATTTCCTTCACAATCATTAAAATAACAATTAATAATGAAAAAATTAGAGGAGTATATGTTCTAACACCTGAAGCATAAATAGTTGGTGATAATGATACTGTCATTCGTGCAGCATATCCAGCTGCTAAAATAACAATAGCCGTCAAACCATCTTTCCACTCTTTAAAAATTAAGAATACAATCACTCCGATTACACATAAAATTAAAGTGTATAGGACTAATAAATAAAGATTTTCTTTTATACTAAAGTAACTTGTATCAGACCTATCATTTTGGTCATCAATAATTCTTTGAACAGCAGTCAACAAATTACTTATACCAAATCTATGAATAATAATAGTGTAAATAATTGTTCCTGAAATAAAAGCTGAAAAATATTGTTTTTTAACAATAGTAGCCACAATAAGCAAACAAAGGAAAAGAAAAACAATATTCAACTCAGAAGTAACAAATAATACACGATTAGTCTCTAAATATCCTTTGATAACCTTTATAGGAAAAGATAGATTTTCAAAGTCAGGATACCATAGTTTTGATTCATAAAATACACGATTATCAGATCCTGGTGATAGTAAACCAGAAACAATCCCTACAAAAGATACAATGGTTGCAATCAAATAATTTTTATCTACTCTTCGATTATCTAATATGACTTAATGAATAAATAGATAAATAAAATAAATCCATAAACAGTAAACTGTTCTTGCATGCAAGCAAAAATAAGAAATGGTAGAGATACCAAAGTATATAAGCGTTTCTTTTGTAAAATACAATACCATGCAATAACAAAAGAAATCATTGGAAAAAGATAGTTAGTAACAGTTGCAATCAATCCTGCACTTGTGAAAAATAAGCTAGGAAAAGAAAGAAGAAAAATAACTGGTGATACAAACTGCAATTTCCAATATTTTTCTTTATTTAAAAAGATTCCATTAAAGCAGTAGAAGAAAATTACTAAAGAAATCAACATTGTCAAATCAAAAAATAGGTAATGATTTGACATAAACATAGTTGTTGATTCAATTAATAACCTACTTGACCAAGTTTTATAACGATAAATGGCAAACTCAAAGAAGCCATATTTTTTAGCCATATGTGCAAAGCTAGTCTGATCACCAGCGTCATTAATATAAATAATAGACTCCAATGTAAACAGGAAGCTAATAAAAGCATAATAGATTGGTAAAATAAATTTTTTCTTTTTCATAATTAATTACTCACTTTAAAAAAATCTTCATATGGTTCAGGTATCCCTTCCCTGAAACCATATCGTACTCAACAAGTTTTAAATCATTCGCAATTTCTTCTTGTTCATCAGTCAATTCTTCTTTATCAACACTGGCATTGTTTAGAACATCTGTCAATAAAGCATAATATGGAGAAACCTTAGAATTAGTTCCAGCTAATAACTCAGCTGGAAAATCACTAGAATTAACTAGTGGGTATGATAACACTTCTGTCGGATAATTACTCCAAATAAAATAATCTGTCTGATATTGCCCAGCAAGATTGTCAGCAAAAGAATCTTGAGGATAGAAACCAGGTAAGTGGTCACCATAGAAAACAACTGTAATTTTTTGGTCAATTTGCGATAATTCTTGTAGCCACTCTTGAGTAGCTTGGTCTGTTTGATACAGTAATTTGGCATAATTATCCATGTAATAATTCTCACCAGGTGAAAATCCTTCACCAGATCCCCCTACTTCAGATTCTTCATCTAAATTCCACGGAGCATGATTCTGATATGTAATAACCGAGAAAAATTGATTTTTATTGGGATCGATATTGTCTAGCACTATCTGATAAGTTGAAGCATCACTAGGATATACACCATAATGTTCCAAATGTGTAGCATCTTCAGTACCGTTACTTGCAGCAATAAAAGTATCAAAGCCTAATTCACGATACACTTCCTTACGCGAATAGGTAGTTGCATCACCTAAATGAATGACATACTTATCTTCAGAACTATAAAAATCACTAATAGATGGGAAATAAGTCATTTGAGGAACAACATCAGTATATAACGTTGAAACTGATGCTGAAAGGTTATACATTGGCAACCCAGTCAATGTCTCAAACTCCATATTAGCTGTTCCACCACCATAACCGTCTGATTTCATTAATCCACTGGTCGTAGATTCTTTTACAGAACGAATTACAGGAATAGGGTCAGTTGTCAGATTCACATTTGAAATACGAGTAGGGTCAGAAAAACTTTCGCTTAATACATAAATAACTGTTTGATCTGAAATATCGTTTGATCGCGTTGCATTTATTGTCTGTGCTTCTTCTGTATATTTTTCAACAATATTTTTAATAGCTTCTTGGCTATATCCCTCTGGCTTGTCCATTGTTTTCGAAGTGAGTTGTTTAAGCCAAACAAATGTTAAAGAACGCTCACGTGCAACCGTTCCTTGCCCCATCCATTCTATATTTTCATAGTTATTTAATTTAGATAATACTGGTATATTTTCAGCTATATCACCATCTTCTTGTTGAAGAAATACAGCAAATACATAGCTAAAAAAGTGCTAAAATACCGACAATAGTTGCTAAACGCACCTTCCATTTTTTTGTAATCACTCCTCTAAGTAATTGATTTCTAAATATGTAGAAGATCACTACTGTTATTGCCAAACCAATTAAAGAATAAAAAATTAGAGTCACATCAATATAAGAAATTACCAGTCTAATCTCTTTTATCCAACTTAAATCGCTGAACAACAATGGCTCATTACGCATACTAAATTTTATACTATTTGCAACAGTAATTATAATATCTAAAATAATAATAAAAGTCGTTGTACGTAAAATATGATTAACAATCATATAAAGGAGCAAATTAAATAAAGCAATAACTACTATCTGAAATAGCGTTGCTGAAGGAAAAATATAGCGATCTAGTACTGCGCCATCACTTTTGATACCATATTGAAATAAATAATTAAACACTAGAGCTAAAAAGAAACTTAGCACAACAACAATAGCATAATTAGGTCTATTTTCTTTCAACGGTGTATATGAATTTAAAACAAAATAAACCAAAAGACAACTCAAAATTAATGTTATCGCTACACTTCCTGCAACATTTAAAAGATAATCAATGTAGTTTCCTTTTTCTATGAAATCTGCGACTTTCTCTGACATCATATCCAAAAATAGATTATCATTAAGTGCTAGTGAAGCGATAAGACCAATAGAAATCGCTGGATAGTAGTCAAATTCAACTAAGAAACCATCTATCTTTTCTTTTAATTGTAGTCTATTAGAAATATGAAAAATCAGAGTCGCTAGACCTACAATGAGGATGATTGTTGGCAAAAAAGAGTATTGTAAAAAATCATTCTTAAAAAAATGCCAACCAAATAAATCCATCATTATTTAAATTTCTTGTAACAACTAAAAAATAAGAGACTAACGAATAAATCACATAACCACTTATTAATTCAACAAAGAAGCGTTTCTTAATATAATTTGATAAATAGATTGCTACTCCTAAAATAGATATAATATATGCTATAACATTAAAAATGTTAAGTGTAACAAATTGATTTGGTAAGTTGCTAATTTGTTCCCTTAACAAGGAAAAATTAATAAGGGAAAAATTGATATAAAATAAAAAGATGAATAAAAGTATGAAATGTAGAATTTTTAGCCAATTAACCTCTAAAAAAGCATTCTTAACCTTTTCTTTCATGCGTCATTTTCTCCAGAGTTCTTTTTATAATATATTTAACAGCTCTAGCTGGTCCGACAAAAATATATTTGAAAGCACCTTTTATACCACCCATATGTGTGAAATCAACATAGGTATGTGGTGCACTATCTCCGCGCTCGTTATAGAGTTTATTATCCACAAACGGTGTTATATCAATTGGATTTTGAGAAATTCTAAAATCATAGTGTTCATTCCAGGCAATATAGACAAGAAGGCGTTCGATAGCATGTAAAATAGAATTTTGAGGTAATGGTTCAGCTGGAACATCATTATCCGTTAGATTCAACTCAAATAGTGGTTTCAAAGCATCGTACTTAAACCAAACAAAAGTACCATAGCTCATGACAAAGGTATGGAAATTATTAAAATCAATAGTTTTCGTCATACCCATTTTTTGCCACAAATCATTCATTTCAGGTGCAATTAAATGCTCATTCCAAGCATCTACAATTTTATTGTATCTAAAGAAAGTTGGGATATCTGCAATAACAAGACCTAATTTATCATTTGCAAAATTAGCAAGAATATTATCAGCTGGCTTGATAAGCATATCAATTAATTCATTGCGCCATGATTCTCCTGCCCAAAAATCAGCTTCTTTAGATTTTTTAGTATGGAAATGTCCAATATAATCGTACTCTGACAAATACTCTTTTAATTTCAACATTGGCAAAACATCACGACCAATATTACCTGTTACAAAAATACGAGCATTTTTAGCATTCTGATTTAAAATAGCTCAATTTCCGATTTTTTAGTATCATTATCAGTTGTAATGAATAAATCATAGGCAAAATGGAAATTTTTAAATGCTCCTAAGAAATCTTCTAACAAATCAACATAAAAGACATGAAGATGCACCGCTATTTTCTTATCTGATAAAGAAACAGGTGCTGCTGTCTGAACATATTTTCGCGCTAAAAGATATTTAAAATCAGGAAAATTAATTTCAGACATGTGTGAAATAATCAAGTCTACTGGATAATCTGATTTCTTAGCAATTTCTTCTAAGAGATATGGCGCTATATGCTGATTATTATCGATTGCTTTAACCTTTATAAAAGGAACTTTATGGTCCAAAATTGCTGTTGGATGATAAAATGAAAAATCAGCATGCAACATGTGACTAGCATCTTCGTTTACGGTATTAAAAATAACATCATACTTGAAGCCAGCATCTAAAAATTTAGTTGTCACTTGTGTTTCATAATTGTTGATAACATCTTGAACATTTGTATAATTTTTTATATTCTCCCAAAATTCTCTAAATGTGTGGGAAGTAATTACAGATCTTTTAAAAGTAATGAAATAACTTTGGATATGTTCACGAAAACCTTGTGTATAACGAGATTTTGGAGTCTCACGGTTATTTGTTAACCCCCAAAAATCCACATTTTCATCTGCTTCGTATTTTAAATAATGTTCTTTGATATCCCATAATGGTCCAAAACAAGTGTCATTCATAATAGTGATGGAATCATAAGAGTCTAATGTTTCAAAACCAACTTCTGTCATTCCATCTCGCCAAGCAGCAAAATCAAAACCAATATTTTCTCTTTGAATAAACTGATCCATTAATCGAAGTTCGACTATTTTATGATAATCTTGCTCATTAATTGAACTATTTGAGATGAATACTACTTTAGAAAAAAGTGGACGCATTTTTGTCAATTGATAATAAACATGCGAACTAACACGATTGTACTTATTAAAATGGACGTACAATAATAAACGTTTCATTATTTTCTCCTAAAAAAGTTGATGATTGCTGTTGGGATTTTCCAACGACGTGAATGCGTAACAGAGTTATAGGCGACAACCATTTTCTCTAATTCTCGCTTATAATAGTGTCTTTCATCATTTACTTGTTTAAATTTTACTCTATACGCTTCCAATTCTCTAACTTCTTTTTGTAAATGTGACAAATCTTGAGAGAGAACTTTAGCAATATAATCCTCACGATTAATATCATCAACATTAAACATAACATACTCTAATGTGAATGATCTCTGATTTAGTATTGAAATATCATAAATTAATTGAGGATCAGAATTTCTGAACATAACATAGTTTCCGATAATGTCCCCATTTGAAAAACTAGGTAATAGTTCTGTTTGATATCCCGTTGTAGAAAGAGACACTCGCTGATAGAAACTAGGTAGTTCGGATAAATCTATCCGTAGGCTAGTTGCCTCTTTTGGAAGTTCAAAGTGGATAGTATCTTGATACTGTAATTGAAACTCTAGTGTTTTATCCTGAGAAAACCCTTCTTCCAAAGTGGCATAATAAATAGTCACTTTTTGTGAACTTACTCGAGAATGAAAATAATCCCACTGAGATAGTTCCTTTTCAAAATTATTATGTCGTTCCAATAAGATACAAAGGATTTCTTTATAGTTAGTATTAGGATACTTTTCGAGGTAAGCTAACTGAGTTTCTAATAATTTATCAAACCTTTTATCCAAGGCTTCCTTACTTTTTGGACGTGAATCTGAACCTTGATTAACACGATAGGCTACTGTTGCTTCTGGTAAAAAACTAAATTGAGTATGATTAAATAAATCAAGTTGCAAATTAAAAGTGTCATCAGCTGTGTCAACATCAGCTTTTAACATTTCATTTGCAAGCAACATTAACTCACGTTTTACCAACCATGTAGATGGCGCTGTAAAACCACGTGTTGCCATCATTTTTTCATAAGAATCAGAGAGTTCAATAATCTGCCGAGTAAAAACGTGTTTTTCAGTAGTAACACCATTTACATCAACAAAATCAACATCAGTTCCACACCACTGTGAGTTGGGATGTTCTTGTAAAAACTCCAATTGTTTTTTTAATTTGTAATCATCTATCCAGTAATCATCCCCATCACAACGAGCGATATACTCCCCACGAGCAGCTAAACATGCTTTTATCCAAGTTTCTGCAATCCCTAGGTTTCTGTCGTTATATATTGCAACGATTTTATCAGGATAATTTTTGGCGAATTCCTGAATAATCTCTTTTGAATTGTCTGTTGAAGCATCATCAATAAGGATAATTTCCAAAGTAACATTTTTCTGCTTTAGAAAACTTTCAATTGCTTGATTTAGCCATTTTCCCTTATTGTAAACCGTACAGATAACAGAAACTGTTGGAGCATTTTCTACTGACATCTGATGTCTCTCATCCTTTCTAAAAACCTGACTATTTATTCTGATAAAATGTTCCAATTACCATTTCTCTGGATAATACCTGATGCAGAATCTAATGCTGATAAATCATCTAAAGCTATATCATCTCGATTAATGACGATAATAGGTGAATTATCAGAGTTAGCAAAAGCATACATTTCCTTAGATTTTCCAAGAATAGTAACTTCCAACTTCAATTTCATATCGTTTACTTGATTTAGTGAACATGAATATGAATATGATTTATAACCAAGACCAGTTGTAGGAATATCGGTAGCATTATCATTATACATCCAGATTTTTCTATCAATATCCGTCAACGAGAATACAATATGAGTTTCAACATCTTGAAGAACATCGTATGAAATTTTGAATTCGATTTTTTCTTTCGGCGTAATTTTGTTTGGAGATATTAATTCTACTTTTAAATTATCAACATAACGCTCAACATTTTTTTCATCGTCTTCTTTGTCATCTGTTTGAGCATCTTGTGGTGCTGATGAAACCGCATTATCAAAGCTATATTGATTGGCAACATCTTCTGGGTCACCATAAGATTTAACCAAACCATCTTCAATCAAAACAGCACGATTACAATATTTTTTAACTGCGCCCATATCATGGGTTACAAGAATAGTCGTTTTTCCTGAAGCTTTGCGTTCCATAAAGTAATCATTACATTTACGTTGGAAGCTTCATCACCAACTGCAAGGACTTCATCAAGGATAAGCACGTCACCTTGAGCTTTGATGGCTACTGAAAAGGCTAGACGAACTTGCATACCACTTGAGTAATTTTTGAGTTTTTGATTCATAAATTCTTCAAGTTCTGCAAATTCAACGATATCATCATACATAGCATCTATTTCTTCGGTCGTAAAACCAAGCATAGCGCCATTCATATAAATATTTTCACGTCCTGTTAGCTCTGGATTAAATCCAACACCAAGTTCAATAAAAGATACCATTTTACCATCTACGGTAACTTTCCCTTTTTCGGGAACATAGATTTGAGAGATGATTTTCAAAAGGGTTGATTTTCCTGAACCATTTCGTCCAACAATTCCAAAGAAATCTCCCTTGTAAACATCAAATGAAATATCTTTCAAAACATGTTGTTCTCGGTACCCTTTAATTCCTTTAAAACGATTAACTAGCGCTGTACGCAAACTATGTGTTGCTTCCGTTGGCAATTTAAAATACTTACTAACGTGGTCAACTTTTACTGCAATTTCTTTATCTGACATTATAAAATCTCCGCAAACTTCTTAGCATTTTTATGGAAAATAGTATATCCAATAATAAGAATTAAGACTGGAAGGATATAAGGAATTACTCCCCAAATATGATTATTATAAAGATCCCAGCCACGCATACTACCTGAATAAACAATATAATGACGCAAATCTTGAATAATTTGTGCTAATGGATTTAACATCATCAATTTTGCCACAGTAACTTGATTTTTTTGAATAATAAAAGTCAATGAATAAATAACAGGTGTCGCATACATACCTGCCTGCATAACAACTTCCCAAATTGGACCCAAGTCACGATATTTAACAAATAAAGCCGCAAGAATAAAAGCAATTCCTGCTGATATCATTGCTAACTCAATAAATAGTGGAATAATAATTAGAAAACTCCAACTAAGATGAACACCGTTAATAAGAGCAAAAACAAAAACCACCAAAAGATTAATGCCGTAGTTAATCGCTGCTCCTACTACTGATGAAACAACAATGATTTCTTTGGAAAAGTTCATTTTACGTAATAAATCGCCACGAGTAACAATGGACACCATTCCCATATTTGTAGCTTCTTGGAAGAATGACCATGTCACCATACCGAGAAGTACCCCAATAGCATAATGTGGTGTTCCATCATCCAAACGTAAAAAACGAATAAAAACTAGATACATGATTGTGAAGAGCATCAATGGTTTTAAGATTGACCATAAGTGCCCAATTAAACTTCCTTGGTAACGAAGTTTAAAATCTGTTTTTACCATCTCTTTTAATAAGATTTTATTTTCTTTACTAAAGAATTTCATTTATTTCTCCTATAACCAAATTTGGTAATAATTAGTGTTTTAAAGACAAGCGTATGGAAGTTTCTGTTCTTACGTAAGCCATATTTGTTTAAAGTGTGAATACGCTGAGACAATGATTTATCCATAATAGTTGTAAAGTTTTCAACTAATTCTCTGTTTTCTGGTGATAAATTTAAGTCTAGCAGAAAACGCGCTTGTGTTTGACTGGCATCAATTAACCACCAATATTTTTCAACGAGTTTATGTGGTTTTAACCAGTTTTTCATCCGTTTGGACCATGTTCTTGCTCCAAGAACATTAGCGTCATGCTGACGATACAATTCTGTTGGGTAATCAAGGTAAACCAAATGTCCCAAGGCACTAGCAATCAATGCTAAATACCAGTCATGCATTAAGAGATTATCCGTTGTTGTCCAAAGCTCGGCAAGAGCATGATTGATCATCGCTGTTCCACCAGTTACCGTATTTTCGGTTAATTCTTGAACTAGCGTAGTATTGGCATGGTCAGACTGTGTTTTAATCATGCTTTCATGCAAAACGTTTAGCTCTCTATCAACAATTTTTAAATCCGTATAAACGAGTAACGGTTTGTCATTGCTATATTTTTCAGCTTCAGCTAAAGTCACTGCTAATTTATCTTCCAACCAAATATCATCTTGGTCAGAAAAGAAATAATAGTCAGCTTTGCTATGTTTTAAAAGCGTATAAAAGTTTTTAATGACACCAAAATTTTCACGATTATCAGCATTGATAAAGACAATACGTGAATCCTTTTGAGCATATTGCTGAATAATTTCTGGTGTGCGGTCGCTAGAGCCGTCGTCTCGGATATATAATGTCCAGTCTTTGACTATTTGTTTTTGAATACTTTTAATCTGCTCAGCCAAAAATTGTTCACCATTGTAGGTGGACATGAGAATATTAATTTTCATTTAAAAACAGTTCCTCATACTCTCCTACTATTTTTTCCCATGTGTAATTTTGTTTAACAATCGCACGGGCACGGTTTCCATATTCTGTAAAATCATAATGACCATCTGCATCATTTATCAAACATGATAAATTACCAGAGGTTTTATTCCAATAAAAAGCACTTGCATCAGCTACTGATTTATTGAAATCAACATCAAGGACAAGATTAAGTTTAGTATGTCCTAGAGCTTCAAGCAGACCTGGATTTGTTCCTCCAACTTCATGTCCATGAATGTAGGCAAATGCATTTTCTCGGATATAATTTAACAAATCACGGTCATAAACTGTTCCAACAAACTTCACACGTTTATCTCTTTCAAAATTTGTCAACCGTTTCAATTTGTCAAAATAAGGGTTGTTCTTATGGTTACAAATGATAATCAAATCACGCTTAGTATTTGATTTCATAAATTCTCGGATTGCTGTTTCGTAGTTATTTTCTGGAACAAATCGTCCGACAATCAAGTAATAGCCATTTTCCTTTGTTTGCCAGTTTTCAAAGCATTTTCTAACCTTATAATCATCAGCAGTCAAACTTGACTTTGTCAAGTCGGTTCCATAAGCAATAAATCGTGTCTTAGCTTCTGGATAAGACTCCTGAATATAAGTTTCAATACCGACATTATCTGAAATCACCAAATCAGCCGTTTTAGCCATTGATTTTTCAGCATATTTTAAATAAGCTTGAACAGGTTTTGACCATTTAGATCGTTTCCATTCCAAACCATCGGGATTGACAAAAACTTTACCACCGACAGCGTGAATTTTCTTAGCAAAGGGCACGATAAAAGCACCAATCGTATTTCCCAAAATATAAAAAATAGGGTGTTCAATACGCTCTTTTTTTACCATTTGAAGTCCATACTTAATAGCCATCATATCATAAGCGATGACCCGAGCAGGACCAATCTTAGGTGCCTTGATGGTAAAGCAATCCGCGCCTTCATAGCTAAAGTGCGTTTGATGCTTATCGTCACTCAAACAAGCCACATGATAAACAATGTCTGCGCTCTGCTTATTTTTTACCAACTCCTCAACAAAAGTCTCGAAACCACCGTATTTTGCTGGTAATCCACGACTTCCGATGATGAATACATGTTGCATGGCACACTTCTCCATTCTAAAATACAATCGCTTTTATTATACCATAATTTACATAAGCTGGCGAAAGAAAAAAGGAAAGTCAAAGCAACAGAATGTGATTAATTGTACAATTTTTAATACTGCAAAAGCAGCTAGGGCGTCACAATCAAAAATGAGGTTAGAAAATCTCCTAACCCCATAATCATGTTTTGGAACTGCGATGAACAATTATTATTTTTTAACGTCTTGTTTGTAAAATTCCTGCAAAGCTTCTTGCCATGTTGGGATAACAAAACCAGTTGCTTTAGCTTTAGCAAGGCTCATTGTTGAGTTAAGTGGGCGTTTTGCTTTAGCTGGGAACTGACTTGAATCAACTGGTTTCACCACAACGTCAGTATCTTTCAAGATTTCCACTGCGAAATCATACCAAGTTGTATCTTCGGCAGCATCATTTGACAAATGATAATAACCAAACTCTTTTTGATTTTCTGTCAAATAAGTCATAAATTCAGCTAAAGTACGAGTCCATGTTGGACGACCATGTTGGTCATTGACAACAGTTAATGTATCATGTGTTTTGGCAAGGTTTTGCATTGTGAAAACAAAGTTCTTACCATAATTACCAAATACCCAAGCTGTACGGATGATGTAGAATCTATCAGTGTATTTTTCAACAGCTTCTTCACCAAGACGTTTTGTACGTCCGTATTCTGTTTGAGGGTCTGGTGTATCATCAACTTCCCATTCTTGATCAACTGGTTTCTTTCCGTCAAAAACGTAGTCAGTTGAAATGTAAACAAGAGTTGCACCATATTTAGCAGCTGCTTTGGCAACAATTTCTGTACCTGTTACGTTGATAGCATAGTCAAGTTCTTTACCTTCATCTTCGGCAGCATCAACGGCTGTATAAGCCGCGCAATGGTAAACAAGTGTGGGTTTTACTTGCGCAAATACTTCATCAACTTTTTCAGCGTTTGTGATGTCCATTTCCGCAACATCAACCGCCACGTACTCTTCACCACGTTCATCTAATAAATAGCGTAATTCTGTTCCTAATTGCCCATTGGCACCTGTAACTAAAATCATGTTAGAACTCCTTTAAATTCATTCCCTAATATTTTACACTATTTTTTCAGAAAAAGCACTAGAAAAAGAGGATAGCTTCACTCCTCCTTAATTATATTTTTCTTTTTCAGAATCATGTTTTCCACACGAAATAGCTGTTTGCTCTTTCATTTTAAGAACATTATTAAAGTTTGTATTACTAGGCATATTTTCGATATGATACCAATAAACATCCGAATTTCCACTAATTCATATTCAATAAAAAATTATATTTATTTATAAAAAAGACCAACAATCTAACGATTGCCGGTCTTTTACTGTTTGTTAATAGTTATCTAATCCCTAAAGCAATGCGAGCGTAGCGGCTCATCTTATCTACCGTCCAAGCTGGGTACCAAACCAACTTCACTTCGGTATTTGTTACCTCTGGAATTTCACGCATCACATCATGAATTTGATCTGTAAGAAGGTCAGCGAGTGGACACCCCATTGTCGTCAATGTCATATCAATTTCAGTATGACCATTTTGCTCAAAACGTATTTCATAAACAAGACCTAGATTGACAATATCAATGCCCAATTCTGGGTCAATAACCATTTCCAAAGCTTCAAGAATACGGTCTTTAATTTTTGCTACTTCTTCTTCAGTATATTTTTGTCCTGACACAAGCGAACCTCACAATTAATAATTAATCTTCGATAAAATCACGGAGTTGTTTACTACGGCTTGGGTGGCGTAGTTTACGAAGAGCTTTGGCTTCAATTTGACGAATACGTTCACGCGTCACATTGAAAACTTTACCAACATCTTCTAATGTACGCATTTTACCATCATCAAGACCAAAACGCAAACGTAAAACATTCTCTTCACGGTCTGTCAACGTATCCAAAACTTCGTCCAATTGTTCACGAAGCACGACACGAGTTGTGTAATCTACTGGATTTTCAATAACTTCATCTTCAATGAAATCACCAAGATGACTGTCATCTTCTTCACCAATTGGTGTTTCCAATGAAACAGGTTCTTGAGCAATTTTCAAAATTTCACGAACTTTGTCAGGTGTCATATCCATACGCTCCGCAATTTGTTCAGGTGTTGGGTCTTGACCAAGTTCTTGAAGGAGATTACGTTGTTCACGAACAAGTTTATTAATAGTTTCAACCATGTGAACAGGAATACGAATCGTACGAGCTTGGTCAGCAATAGCACGTGTGATAGCCTGACGAATCCACCATGTTGCATAGGTCGAGAATTTGAATCCTTTTGAGTAGTCAAATTTATCAACAGCTTTCATCAATCCCATGTTTCCTTCTTGAATAAGGTCAAGAAATTGCATACCCCGCCCAACGTAACGTTTTGCAATTGAAACAACCAAACGCAAGTTAGCTTCAGCCAAACGTTGTTTTGCTTGAAGGTCACCAGTAGCAACGGCAACAGCCAATTCTTTTTCTTCCTCGCTAGTGAGCAATGGCACAACACCAATTTCTTTGAGGTACATACGAACTGGATCATTAACCTTGGCGGAATTACTACCAAGCAATTCTTCGTCTGTCAATTCTTCTGGTTTTGGTTCTTCAACGATGTATTTTGTTGATGGATTTCCTTCTTTGTCCGTGATTGAAATACCACCATCTGTCAAACGTTCCAAAAGGTCATCTATTTGATCGGCATCTAATGAAAATGGAATAACTAATTTTTCAGTTACTTCATCATCGACGGCAGTGCCGTTCTTTTTGTGATTACGAATAAATTCTGCAACTTGAACATTAAAGGTTGTAATTTCTTTTTCTTTTGCCATATTTTCCTCTATTCCATATTTCTTTTTTGGGCAATGAGATTTTCCAAAGCCGCTAAAGCTGCATCAACATCTCCAAGATTGCTAGACTCACGAATGAGTTTACTTTGCTTTTGCAAATCTCTTTCTTGAAGAAGCTGATCACGCTTGTCAATAATTTCCTCTATTTCATTATTCGCAATTTCGTCTGGTAAATTTTCCTCCAACACGCGATAATACATCTGGCACGTTTGGTCATCAAGTTGCGCCAAATCATAGGAATTCACCTCACCTTGCTGCACTAATAAATCATACAAAGCTTGCAACTCTTGGGTATCAAAGATAAATTCGCCACGATTTCTAAATTCATTGAGGAGATAATCGTGTGTCAAAAGTCGGTGCATTAACTGACTTTCTGCTTTGATAATTGCAGATATATTCTTAGACATAGGTAATTCTACAACAGTCGCTCGTTGCTTAACTACTTCTGCTTGCATATTTGAGCGATTTTGCAGACGTTCACTATTTACCGATTGCTCGACTTGATAGTAATCAAAGTCAGGCAATAAATCAGCGACCATATTAATATACGAATTTTGTGCTGTAATTGACGGCGATTGCGCAATAATTTTTGAAATTTGCTCGACATAAGCAATCTCAGCTTGGAGATTATCGTTATTTTCAGGTTTCAAATAATGAATAAAAAATTCTGTACTACTTATCCTGTTATTCTCAAGCAAATTTGCCAAAGCTTGTGGTGAATTTTTTTGATAAATTCATCAGGATCCATTTGCTCAGGAACACGCACAATCTCAACATTAAAGTCTTTTAGAAGTTCCAAAGACTTGGCAATCGCATTTTGACCAGCGTTATCACCATCATAAGTCAAAATCACTTTTTTTGGTGTAACGCTTCAGATGTCTAACATGATCTGGGGTCAATGCCGTTCCCATAGAAGCGACAGCATTTTCAATACCAGCACGGTAGGCAGCAATAACGTCCATAAAACCTTCCATCAAATAGACTTCATGTTTTTTCGACATTACTGGACGAGCTTTATCTAAATGATAAAGTTCATACGACTTATTGAACAGCGCTGTAGAACGAGTATTCTTATACTTTGCTTGCTTATTTTCAAGGTCCTCTTTGGTCCAAATCCGTCCCGAAAATGCAACAATCTGGCCACTGTCATCGGTCAACGGAAACATAATCCGATTTTGAAAAGCATCATAAACATGATTTGTTCTTTCGGACAAATTAAAAAGACCTGAACCCATCAAAACATTCTCATCATAGCGTTTCGCTAGAGATTGATATAAAAAATCAGGTTCGTTTGGCGACAATCCAATATTAAAATAATCAATCAGCTCATCTGTCAAACCACGTTGCGCTAGATATCTTTTTGCTTCTTGCCCTTCTTTTGTTGTCTTTAAAACAGCATTGTAAAACTTAGCCGCATCTTTATGAATGTCAATCAATATCTGATTAGGATTTTGTGGCTTTGTTTGCGTCTGTTGAACATCAATTTTCAAAGAGATTCCAGCGCGCTCAGCTACCAGATGAACACTTTCTAAAAAGCTAACCTGACGATATTCTTCCAAAAACTTATAAACATCACCAGATTTTCCGCAACCAAAACAATGAAAAAATTGCTTGTCTTCTATGACATTAAAAGATGGCGTTTTTTCCTTGTGAAATGGACAAAGCCCAATATAGTTGCGACCAGCACGTGTAAGACTAACCACCTCGCCAATAACATCAACAATATTAACGCTATTTTTTATCTCGGAAATTAATTCTTTGTCAATTGCCAAAAGATCACCTCCACGCACTAACCCCATTTTAGTTTTGTATTTCATTATAACATTTTGAGCAGCATTTGTAAATCTAAAGCTCCGAATAGTTGCAATGATTTTAGAAAATCGAAATCTTTTTTCACTTTAGTTTCTTGATATTTTCATTTCAACAAAACTATTTCCAGTATAAAAAGTATTTTTACTGAAGTGCTCAAAATTAGTATTTAATGAATAAGAATATCAATTTTGAATATTTCTCTAAATAAATAATAGATTTATTCAAATTTCCAGACAAATAACTGCTTTTTGTATACTTTTTTTGATAGAATAGTGCTGTTAATGTTTCATTTAGGAGGTTTTCTATGATTAAAGAACTCAAAAAGTTTTTGTTCAAGGCCAATGTCCTTGACCTTGCTGTCGCTGTTGTTATTGGTGCAGCTTTCAACGCTATTGTAACATCGCTTGTTGAAGATGTTATCACTCCACTTTTTCTTAACCCTGCTTTGAAAGCTGCTGGTGTGGAAAAAATTGCAGAGCTTTCTTGGCATGGTGTTGCCTATGGTAGTTTCTTAAGCGCTATTATTAATTTTCTAATTGTTGGTACAACCCTCTTCTTCATCGTCAAAGCCGCTAAGGCTGCTTCTGATTTTGGTAAAAAATACGATGAAGTGGAAGAAGAAACTGCACCTACACAAGAAGAACTTCTTACAGAAATCCGCGATTTGTTGAAAGAAAAATAATTTTTCAATCTAGAGTAATAAAAAGAGACGCTTGGCGCCTCTTTTCTTGTATCTAAATTTAATTAGAATTTTTTACGTTTGCGAGCTGCTTCTGATTTGCGTTTACGTTTTACAGAAGGTTTTTCGTAGAATTCACGCTTACGTGATTCTTGAAGAGTCCCAGCTTTAGTCACAGAACGTTTGAAACGACGAAGTGCATCGTCAAGCGATTCGTTTTTACGTACTACTGTTTTTGACATATGTTTCACCTCCTCAAGATATTGTAACATTTACACGTTCCCTAATAGGATACCTAATTTATCAAAAAAAAGTCAATCCTTACACGCATTAAAATGCCATAAAATTTTAAAAAAATATTTTCGGTAAAATTTTCACCATGCTTATGATTTTTTAAGCTTTCTCGCCATATATTAACAATTCTAAAACTTTTCTTTTTCATAATCTCCTAAAAGACGACTGCCAATGGCGGTCGTTTTTTTTGGGGGGAGGGATATAAAAGAGGTTGAGACAAAAAGTTCCCACCCTCCTCTATTATTGAGTCACAATTGCAAAGCGCAGCGACTAAGTAGATTCTAACACGCTGACAAATCAGCTTTTATAACCCTCTTTTTGGATGTCAAGCTTCACTTGACTTTATCTTCCACCTCAAAAGTTTCCCCACCCTTTTAAGCTATTCGGAGGGTGAGAGTAAAACAATTCAATGAATTGTTTTACTCAGCAATAAGAAATTAAGACTTGCTGAAAATCAAGTTTCTACGAAACTACTGATTTCTGTCTCACTCCCTTTCTTATTCGTCTTCATCAACCGCATCACCTGTGAGTTGAGCTGCATCTGAAATGAATTGTTTGTATTTATCTTCTTTGGCTAATTTTTTGATGACTTTGTTAACCGTTTTTACCAATTCGCCGCTATCTTTTGGCATAGCTACTGCTTTGGCATCACCTTCGCCTGTTTCAAGAGCAAAGCTTGCTAGGGCTAAGTCAGAATTTTGTGAAAGGTAACCTTCTGCGACTGGTTTTTCCAAATCGACAGCTTGAACTTGACCAGATTTTAATTCATTAATAGCTTCGCCCATAGCTGTTAACGAAACAATGTTAGAATCTGATAGTTGATCTTTTGCCAAACCTTCTTCAATCGTTCCTTTTTGAACTGCCACTTTTAAACCTGACAAACTGTCAACTGATGTATAAGTATCAACATCACTCGCTTTAACTAAGATAGCATTTTCAGTCTCATAATAGGCATCTGAAAAGTCATAGACTTTGGCACGTTCTTCAGTATAAGACAAACCAGAGATTGCCATGTCAGCTTTTCCTGTTTGAAGACTTGAAAGAACATTATCAAAACTCATTGATGATAGTTCTAACTCGACACCAAGTTCATCAGCAATAGCTTGTGCCAATTCCACATCAGCACCAACAATGGTATCTTTGCCATCAACCAAAGCCTTGAACTCAAACGGGGCGTAGTCTGGGCTGATAGCCACGACTAATTTTCCTTTTTTGACAATTTTTTCTTTGTAAATTTTCATTTGATGACGAGCCACAAGCAGCTAACGTCAGCACAGAAATAAGCGCAAGAATCCCTAAAAATATTTTTTTGATTTTCATATTTATTCTCTTTTCTCTTAAACTTATCTCTATTTTAGCTATTTTTTTGCAATACGTCAACGATTTTTTGAATAAAAATTCATTTTGTGAATTGCTCGTATTTTACGGCATTTCCTTAAAATTCTTTCAAACATGCAGATAATAACTGCAAGCCTTGTTTTAGTGTTTCTTGCTGGCAAGAATAGCCTAAACGAACATAGCCTTCTCTGTCAAAACGATTTCCTGGAACCAATAGAACACCATATTTTTGCAATAACGTTAAGCAAAATGCTTCGATTGGAACATTAACATCAAGCTTAACAAAAGATGTCGGCACTTCAGCAGGACGAATGTAAGACGCTTTGGGTTCTGAGGCAATCCATTGGTCAAGAATTGCCAAATTTTCTCTGATAATATGGCGATTTCGTGCCAAAATAGCTTCCCTATGTTTGAGCGCTAAACTAGCTACCATATCATCAAAAATACCCGCACAAATCATGGTGTAATCTCGATACCCTCGTAAAATATCAGTCACCTCACCACAAGCTGCTACCCAACCAACACGAATGCCAGGTAGTGAAAATGTTTTTGAGAGACTATTAACCGAGATTCCCTTATCATATAAATCTACAATAGAGGAAACTCTTTTAGTCGTAAACGAACAATAAACCTCATCTGCCAAAATATAAGCACCACACGATTTAGCAATCGCAACTAACTCCTGCAGATACTCATCGTCCATAACAGCTCCTGTTGGATTATTGGCATTATTAATGCAAATCATTTTAGTATTTGGGCGAATCAACTGGCGCAACTCATCTAAATCAGGCAACCAATCATTTTCCTCTTTGACTTGCCAAAGGTCAACTTCGGCTCCCAATGATTTCGGAATATCGTACAACTGCTGGTAAGTTGGATAGATAGAAATCACATGGTCTTTCGGTTCAATCAATCCATATAAAACCAACATGTTCGCTCCCGTCGCCCCATTCGTCTGAAGAATCTGACTTTCTGATACAGAATGGTAGAGATTACTAACTGCTTTTTTAAAGTCAGGTGAGCCTTCAATCCAACCATAATTTAACTTTTTAGTTAATAATTCTTGGTAAAATTCTTCTTGCGAAACGCCAGTCAATTCAAATAATTCCTGCAAGGTTAGCGCCTCAATCGAAACGCCTGCAATATCATAGACTGCTTCCTTTTCATGGACATTGAGCCATTCTTCAACGCCAAAACGTGGTAATTTCATCTCAAACCTCACGAACTTTCTATTACTATCATCATTTTACCATGATGACATAAAAACTGGGAGTAAAAAACTCTCAGTCTTGACATTATTCATCTGAACTTGAACTACTTTGTGTGTAAGTCGCTACTTTTTCAAGCCAAGCATCAAAATCACCAGAACCTTTGGCTTTTTTGACAACGTTATTGACGGTATCAATTAAATCTTGGCCTGTTCCTTCGGCAATGCGACCGCATAAGCATCTATATCGTTTGATTTCAAGGTCATATCTGCAATCATCAAATCATCATTTTGTAAAACGTAGCCTTCAGCAATAGCTTTCTCCAAAACAACTGCTTGAAGCTGATTATTTTTCAATTCATTAATCATTTCGCCGTTTGATGTTAAGGAAACGAGGCTCGAATCTGGCAATTGGTCTTTCGCAATGTTTTCTTGGATTGAACCTTTTTGCGCACCAACTGCTTTTCCTGCCAAACTTTCAAGTGTGGTATAGGTTGCCTCGTCCGATTTTTTGATGATGACAACATTTTCAGCCTCATAGTAAGCGTCCGAAAAATCATAAGCTTTCTTACGTTCGTCCGTTACTGAAACTCTTGCGATTGCAATATCTGCTTTCCCAGAAGTCACCGAAGCCAATACATTGTTAAATGACATTAGCGAAAAATCTACATCTACACCAAGAGTATCTTAGTCGTCAGAAGCACTAGAATCGCTAGAGTCACTTACTGATAATTCATAAGCATTTTGAATGAACTGATCAATTTTTCCAGATTCTTTTAATTCCTTGATAACTTTATTAACTTTCTTAGTTAATTTTGTACTGCCTTTAGGAAGAGCAACAGCGTAGGCATCAGCATCATCTGACGTTAACGTGATACCTGAAATAGTAAGGTCACTGTTATTTGCCACATAACCTTCGGCAATTGGTTTTTCAAGGACAACTGCTTCAATTTGTGAATTTTTTAATTCGTTAATCATTTCACTGTTTTGTGTCAATGAAACGACTTTTGCACCTGCTAATTGTTCAGAAGCAACTGTTTCTTGGATACTTCCTTTTTGAGTACCAACTGATAGACCGTCTAAAGAGTCTGTATCTGTATATTTATCAACATCTGTTTTTCTGATAAGAACAACATTCTCAGCTTCATAATAAGGATCTGAGAAATCATAAGCTTTCTTACGTTCTTCTGTTGCTGAAATTCCTGAGATGGCAATGTCTGCTTTGCCAGATTGAAGACTCGCAAGAACGTTATTAAATGACATTGATGAAAATTTGACATCCACACCAAGTTCTTCTGCAATAGCTTTAGCAATCTCAACATCAGCCCCAACAATAGTATCTTTGCCGTCCACCAATGTTTTAAATTCAAACGGAGCGAACTCTGGGTTCAACGCAACAACAAGTATTCCTTTGTCTTTGATATCTGATACTGATGTATCTTCTGAACTGCTAGAACCACAAGCTGACAATAGGAAAAGCGAAGCCGCCGCTACTGCTAAACCACCAAATAATTTACTTACCTTCATAATCATTTTCTCTTTTCTTTTTGATATAAATACATTATATTTAATATTTATACATTTGTCAACCTGTAAATTTATAAAAATTCAACATTTTTACATTATTTCTGTATAAAATAGCAAAAAGGCTGAGAAATCAGCCTTTTTTGTATTTTCACATTGCGCGTTATTGTCTTAGTTGCTGTGCCAGATTTCGCCGTTGTATTGTTCAATTGTACGGTCTGATGAGAAGAAACCAGCTTTGGCAATATTTTTAACGACTTTTGTCATCCAAACTTTTTGGTCTTCGTAATCAGCAAGCATTTGTTCTTTAACAGCAATGTATTCTTTCAGGTCAATCAAAGTCATAAACCAGTCTTTGTTAATCAATTCATTGTAAAGACGCTCAAGACGTTCTGCGTTACCATGTTTCACTAATTCATCACTAACGATGAAGTCAACAGCTTCTTTGATAACTGGGTCATTTTCATAGTAATCAGTTGATATATAACCTTCCGTTGCATAAAGATCAATGATAGTATCAGAATCTTTACCAAATGTATAAATATTATCCATTCCTGCTAATTCAGCAATTTCAACATTGGCACCGTCCATTGTACCAAGAGTCAATGCACCGTTGAGCATGAATTTCATATTACCAGTCCCTGAAGCTTCTTTTGAGGCTAGAGAGATTTGTTCAGAAATATCTGTCGCAGGAATTAAGTGTTCAGCAACGGTAACGTTATAGTTTTCAACCAAGTGAACATTTAGGTATTGGTTAACTTCTGGGTCGTTGTTAATCACTTCTGACAAGCAAAGAATCAAGTGAATGATATCTTGGGCAATGATGTAAGCAGGTGCTGCTTTACCACCAAAGATAACAGTAATCTTACGTTCTGGCAAATTACCACGTTTAATTTCAAGGTATTTATGAATAATATAAAGAGCATTCATTTGTTGACGTTTGTACTCGTGGAAACGTTTGATTTGTGTATCAATAATTGAGTTTTCGTCAAGTTCAATACCTTTATTTTCTTTGAGGTAACGTTTAAGAGCAAGTTTATTATTGTGCTTGATTTCAGCCAATTCAGCATGAACAGCTTCATCATCAGCAAAAGCAAGTAATTTTTCAAGCTTAGTCGCATCAGTCAAGTAGTCATCGCCGATAAGTTCTTTGATATAGTCAGCCAAATCTTGGTTGGCAAATTCAAGCCAGCGACGGAATGTGATACCGTTTGTTTTGTTGTTGAATTTTTCAGGATAAATATCATAGAACGGTTTCAACTCACTGTTTTTAAGGATTTCAGTGTGAAGCGCAGCTACCCCATTGACAGATGTTGAGAAATGAATATCCATATGTGCCATGTGAACACGGTCAGCTTCGTCAATAATTTGAACAGCTGGATCAGAGTATTCGCTAGCAATCAATGTATTCAATTTTTCAATGATTGTTACCAAATGAGGAACAACTTCGTTAAGGTAGTCAAGAGGCCATTTTTCAAGCGCTTCTGCCAAGATAGTGTGGTTAGTGTAACCAACCATATTTTTCACGATTGAAACAGCTTCGTCAAAGTCAATGTCATGTTTTTCAGTCAAAAGACGGATAAGTTCTGGAATGACCATTGATGGGTGAGTATCATTGATTTGCACATAAGCATAATCAGCCAAGTCATGCAAGTTTGACCCACGTTCGATAGCTTCATCAATCAATAACTGTGCCGCATTTGAAACCATGAAATATTGTTGGTAAATACGAAGCAATTCACCGTTCTTATCTGAATCATCTGGATAAAGGAAAAGTGTCAAGTTTTGCCTGATTTCCGTCTTATCAAATGAAATACCATCATGAATCAAACCATAATCAAGACCGTCAATATCAAACAAGTTCAAATAGTTTTTAGTGTCACGTTTATAACCCAAAACATCGATACGGTCAAGACGAGATTTAAGTGTGAAATCTTTAAATGGCACATCATAACTGATATCAGTTGGAACAAGCCATGAATCTTTTTCAATCCAGTAGTTAGCTTCTGCTTCTTGTTGGTTATCAACGAAAACTTGTTTAAAAAGTCCGCAGTGATAGTTAAGACCAACACCTTCACCGTTAATACCAAGTGTTGACATCGAATCAATGAAACATGATGCTAAACGACCAAGTCCACCGTTACCAAGAGATGGTTCAAGTTCAACATCTTCTACTTCGGCAATTGATTTACCAGCTGCTGCTAATTCAGCTTTAACATCTTTGTAGATGCCAAGTTGATAAGGTTGTTTGACAATAGTTTTCCGATAAGGAATTCAGCAGAAATGTAGTAAACTTTGCGTTTTGCTGTGTTTTTTGGTTTTTCGGCTGCCAAGTCTTTAACGTAATGTAAAAGTGCTACGTAAATATCTTCATTGCTCAATTCAGCAAGTATTTGCCCTTTTGATTGGAGATAGTTTATGAAATTAGTTGTCATTTTTAGTCGCCTTTTCTTCTTTAGTTATCGTTTTAAATGTATTTTTGCGGCAGTAAAGTGCTGTAATATCTTTCAAGAAAGCTTTGCGCTCATCTGTCAAATCTTCTTTAAGCATACGCCATTGCCAGTTGCCACCAACAGTATTTGGAATATTCATACGGCTATCAGCTGGTTTATCAAGTAGATCTTGCATTGTCGCAATCGCAACATCACTAACAGTCACAAACAATGTCCGAAGCATAGCTTGTGTAATCAGTTCATCGTCACTACGGTGAGTGTAAGCATTCACAAATGCTTTTTGCTCGGCAGTCAAGTTGTCATACCAACCGTTGATAACTTCATTATCGTGTGTTCCTGTATAAGCAACGCTATTTTTATTACAGTTATGAGGAGCATCAATACTCTTTCCTTCGGTGTCATAGAAGCCAAATTCAAGAATTTTCATGCCTGGGAAAGCTGTATCTGTCAATAACTGTTCAGCTTTTTCGTCGATGTAACCAAGGTTTTCAGCGATAATCGGAAGGTCACCAAGTTTGTCTTTGACAACATCAAATAAAGCACGTCCTGGACCTGGTTCCCAACTACCGTCATTTGCTGTTTCGTAGTCACCACGGATTTCCCAATAATCTGAGAAGCCTTTGAAATGGTCAATACGAAGAAGGTCATACAATTTGAAGCCTTCTTGAATACGGTAAACCCACCAAGCGTAATTTGTCTTAGCATGATTTTTCCAATCATAAATTGGATTTCCCCAGAGCTGACCATCATCACTGAATTCATCCGCAGGAACACCGGCAATGCAAATTGGATTTTTATCACTATCTACTTTGAAGAGTTCAGGCATTGTCCATACTTCAACACTATCAGCTGAAACATAAATTGGCATATCACCAATAATTTCAATACCATTTTCATTAGCATAAGCTTTGAGTTTAGCCCATTGTTGATAGAAGAAATATTGAGTGACTTTATGGTAAAGAATAGCGTCTTTTAATTTAGCACGGTAAGTTTCAAGAGCCTTTTCTTCTCGTCTAACAACCGCTTTATCGTCCCATTCTTGTAGAGCTTTGTTATCAAAAAATTCTTTAATTGCTATGAAGTCTGCAAAATCTTGTAGCCAGCTCGTATCTTTTTCAAATTCAGCTAAGGCTTCAATATTTTCCTTTTGACTCAAGAAGGCTTTAACTGCTTTTTCCAAAATAGGACGGCGCAATTCAAAAATACGAGCGTAGTCAACAGACTCTAAATCATCACCAAAATTAACGGTTTCAAAATCTTTTTTATCAAGGTAACCTTGTTCACTAAGGAGTTCAAGGTCAATCAGATGCGTATTTCCCGCAGTAGCTGAGAACGATTGATAAGGGGAATCACCATAACTTGTCGTTGTTAGTGGTAAAATTTGCCAGTATGTTTGGTCAGTTTCAACTAAGAAATCAACAAAGTCATAGGCTTCTTGTCCGAATGTTCCCACCCCTTGCTTTCCAGGTAGCGATGTGATATGCATCAATACACCACTTGCACGTTTTTTCATACGTTTTCTCCTTTATCAACTATCTTTACATTGCAAATTATAACGCAACCGTTTGCGCTAGTCAACTATTTTCTTAAAAAAATTTTCACAAAAAATCGCCTTATTAGCTAAATTAAGGCGATATAGGGTATTAAAACAAAGCTAAAAAGCTGTTAAACCCTTTTTAGTTAATCATCAACGTGTAATTGGCGTACACTTTCACGTTCTCTAAGCGTAAATGGAACAATAATTTTTTCAGTAATAGCTGTTTTAGGCGATTTAATCAACTCTACCAATCTTCTAAAACTTATTCGTCCAAGATTTGAAACATTAATATCAAAGGTTGTTAAATACGGGTGAACTAGGGTTGAATATGCTGAGTTATTGAAAGTAATAATCGAAATATCATCAGGTACACTCAATTGATAATAAGATAAAACTGCGTAATTCTAACCGAAATCGTATCTGCAATAACAATTAAAGCGGTTGCTTTGCTCTCTTCGATTTTTTGAATTAGTTCTTCTAATACCATAGGATCTCTACGGTCAAATAAGAGTGCAGGATTGCTATCAAGCTCTAATTTCTCCATGCCACGTAGGTAACCAAAATAACGTTCTGATGACACTTCAGATTTTAAATCATCTGTTACAAAAAGAATCTCACGATGTCCTTTTTGGTAAAGGTATTCTACTGCTTTTTTCCCCATTAATTGGTTATCATTATCAATATAAGTAATGTCGTTTTCAAAACCTTCTGGTGCTCCTACGATAACAAATGGCACGTCATTGTCCATTAAATACTTACGAACAGGATCATCAGGGTCAGAATAAAGGATAATAAAACCATCAACACGCTTCTGACGATACATCAATTTAACCTGTTCTTCAAGTTCATCAACCGTCATCCCTGTTGCGATTGATACCGTAAAATCATTTAGCTTTGCTTCACTTGTAATTGTTGACAAAATTTGCATAAAGAAAGGTTCATTCAAACGATCTGGAGTAATTAATGGTGGAAAAATCAAACCAACGTTATAAGTTAAACCGCTTGCTAACATTTGCGCGGCAACATTGGGCACATAACCAAGATCTGCCATCGCTTTCCGAACTTTATCTTTTGTTTTCTGAGAAATGGATTTATTATCTTTTAAAACGCGGCTAACTGTTGAAGGATTCACGCCAGCTTCAGCCGCTACATCTTTTATTGTAACCATTTATGTCTCCTTTTCACTTTTCATTTTATAATAGATTTACAGTACTGACAAGATTTTACTTGCAAAATCTTATTTTACTCCCTATTATACATAAAAGCAGATTTTCTGCAATTGTTTGCCTTTATATCTTACAACTTTTTGACAAAAATTTTTTATTGTTATGAGATCGCTTAAATCAAGCTTTTATGACCATTTTGGGGTTTAAAAACTAAATTTTTTCAAAAAATCGCTTGATAATATCTGCAAGCGGTTGCATAATATAGGTGTAACAATTATATTACTAATCTTTCTCTAGGAGGGGAAATCATGAAGAAGAATACATGGAAAAAAATGGTCCTTGCTGGTGCAGGTCTTACACTCGCAGGTAGCGTATTAGTCGCTTGCTCAAATTCCTCATCAAATAGTTCAAGCTCTTCATCAAGCAAGACTATTAAATTATGGGTTCCAACAGGCGCTAAAGAATCTTATTCAGAAGTCGTTAAACAATTCGAAGAAGAATCTGGCTACACTGTAAAAGTTGTTGAATCAAACGATTCAAAAGCACAAGAAAATGTAAAAAAAGACCCAGAAAAAGCTGCTGATGTCTTTTCACTCCCACATGACCAACTTGGTCAATTAGTAGAATCTGGTGTTATTCAAGAAGTTCCAGAAGAATATGCCAACGAAATTGCTGAAAACGATACCGACCAAGCAGTTGCTGGTGCTCAATACAATGGTAAAACATACGCCTTCCCATTCGGTATTGAATCACAGGTTCTCTTCTATAATAAGTCTAAACTTTCTGAAGAGGATGTTATTAACTATGAAACAATTACAAGCAAAGCTACATTTGGTGCTACTTTCAAATCAATGAATGCTTACGCTACTGCCCCACTTTTCATGTCAGTTGGTGACACATTATTCGGAAAAGACGGTGAAACAGTTGATGGCACAAACTGGGGTAACGAAGCTGGTGTATCTGTCCTTCAATGGATTTCAGACCAAAACTCAAACAGTGGATTTGTTAACCTAACAGCTGAAAACGCTATGTCTAAATTTGGTGATGGTAGCGTTGCTGCGATCGAAACAGGACCATGGGATTTGTCAGCTGCACAAGAAGCTATCGGTGAAGAAAAGCTCGGTATCGCTGTTTACCCTACTGTAACAATCGGTGGAAATACTGTTCAACAAAAAGCTTTCCTTGGTGTTAAACTTTTTGCTGTAAACCAAGCACCTGCTGGTTCTGACACAGACCGTATCGCTGCTTCTTACAAACTTGCTTCAATGTTGACTAGCGCTGAAAGCCAAGAAAACCAATTTACCTATGAAGGACGTAACATCATCCCAGCAAACAAAGAAGTTCAAGAATCTGATACCGTTCAATCAAACGAATTGGCACAAGCAGTCATCAAGATGGCATCATCATCTGACTACACAGTTGTTACACCTAAACTTAGTCAAATGACAACATTCTGGACTGAAAGTGCTGCTCTTCTCAGCGATGTCTATAATGGTAAAATTCAAAGTAGTGACTACCTCACTAAATTACAAGAATTTGACGCAGATTTAGCTGCTGCTGAGTAAGACGTATTAAAGTGGGGAGTCACTTCCCCACTTTATTTTTAGGTTAATCATTATAGAAGTTATTGCTAAGATATTTAAGCTTAAAACTTTTAGCAGTGACTTCCAATAATGATGTAAAAGGAGTTTTGTATGATTAATTCACAATATTTTGACAGTGTACCTGTTAAAGAAGTTTTCAAAAAAGGTGGCTTTGATACTAAACTGTCATTTCTGATTATGGGATTTTCAAATTTCTATCATAAACAGATTATTAAGGGATGTTTATTCTTACTTTCAGAAATCCTATTTTTGATTGCTTTTGTTACTTCAATTATTCCGAGTTTGCAAGGGTTAATCACTTTGGGTACGCAAGAACAAGGACTTGTTGAGAAAACAGTTGGTGACATTAAGATGAAAGTCGCTGTTGAGGGTGATAACTCAATGTTAATGCTAATCTTCGGTTTAGCAGCCTTGATTTTCTGCCTTGTCTTTGCTTACATTTACTGGTGTAACCTAAAAAGTGCGCGTAATCTTTATGTTCTAGATAAAGAAAACAAAAAGATTCCAACGTTCAAAGAAGATTTTGAAACACTTGCTAATGGTCGTTTCCACATGACTTTGATGGCAATTCCAATGATTGGTGTTCTGCTCTTTACCATCTTACCATTGATTTACATGATTTGTTTGGCATTTACAAGTTATGACCACAATCACCTACCACCAAAGAGTCTCTTTGATTGGGTTGGTTTCACTAACTTTGGTAATATCTTCAACGGTCGTATGGCAGGAACATTCTTCCCAGTGCTTTCTTGGACCTTGATTTGGGCAGTATTTGCCACAGTAACAAACTTCTTCTTTGGTATTATTTTAGCTCTTATTATCAATACTAAAGGTTTGAAATTGAAGAAAATGTGGCGAACAATCTTTGTTATTACCATTGCGGTGCCACAATTCATTTCACTTCTTATCATGAGAAACTTGCTTAGCGATGCTGGTCCAATCAATGCTATTCTTGAAAAAATCGGACTCGTCTCAGCTTCCAATCCATTGCCATTCTTATCTGATCCGCTTTGGGCCAAGTTCTCAATTATCATCGTTAACATGTGGGTTGGTATTCCTGTAACAATGTTGGTTGCTACTGGTATCATCATGAACTTGCCACAAGAGCAAATTGAAGCTGCTGAAATTGACGGAGCAAGCAAATTCCAGATTTTCAAATCAATCACATTCCCTCAAATTTTACTGGTTATGATGCCGAACTTGATTCAACAATTTATCGGTAACATCAACAACTTCAACGTTATCTACCTCCTTACTGGTGGTGGTCCTACTAACTCTAATTTCTATCAAGCTGGTAGCACAGACTTGCTTGTTACATGGCTTTACAATTTGACAGTTACTGCAGCAGACTACAACCTTGCTTCTGTTATCGGTATCATCATCTTTGTTCTTTCTGCCGTGTTCAGTCTTCTAGCTTACACAAGAACAAGTTCTTATAAGGAAGGGGTTGCGAAATAATGAAAAACCAAAAACGATTAAGATTGACGTTTGTCTATATTTTACTGATTGTTTTATCAATCATCTGGCTCTTTCCAATTGTTTGGGTTGTCCTTACAAGTTTCCGTGGCGAAGGAACAGCTTATGTTAACTATTTCATTCCAAAAACTTGGACGCTGGATAATTATATCAAATTATTCACATCAGATGCCTTTCCTTTTGGACAATGGTTCTTAAATACATTGCTAGTTGCAACAGCATCTTGTATCATAGCAACCTTTATCACGGTTGCTATGGCTTACTCACTCAGTCGTATCAAATTTAAACACCGCAACGGTTTCTTGAAACTAGCACTTGTGCTTAATATGTTCCCTGGCTTTATGAGTATGATTGCCGTTTACTACATCTTAAAAGCCTTTAACCTTGACCAAACACTTCTTGCCCTTGTCTTGGTTTACTCAGCTGGTGCAGCACTAGACTTCTATATTGCCAAAGGGTTCTTTGATACAATTCCTTACTCACTTGATGAATCTGCCATGATTGATGGAGCAACACGCGCTGATATTTTCTTTAAAATCACACTTCCTCTTTCAAAACCAATTATCGTTTATACAGCGCTTATGGCTTTCATCGGACCTTGGATTGACTTCATCTTTGCTAAGGTTATCTTAGGAGATGCGACAAGTAAATACACCGTTGCCATTGGACTCTTCTCAATGTTGCAACAAGATACCATCAATGATTGGTTCATGTCATTTACAGCAGGTTCAGTTATTATCGCCATTCCAATCACATTACTCTTCATGTTTATGCAAAAATACTACGTGGAAGGTATTACAGGCGGTTCTGTTAAATAATCTAAAACCAAGCATTTCCCCTTCTAAATTAATTATCAAAAACAGCTTAGAACGATTCTTCCAAGCTGTTTTATTTTTACTACATTATTAATTGTAGTAGAAAATTTTGTTTCTTACCAAAATTCGCGTAAGAAATCATCTTTCAAACGTTCACGGTAAAAGAGTTCGTTGAGGTCATCTTCCTCGAAAACGCGAAGCAAATTGAGCATATCATAAGCTAAATCTAGTTTTGGTAATTCCTTGCGAGGAATCCATTTAATTTCGCCCTCGTCAGTCGAATGAATATCACCGACGTAGTCAGAAGCTCGATATAAGAAAACAAGGTAGCGTTCATCTTCTTTAGTGTACCAATGTTTCATTCCTACTAATTGTGGATCGTTAATCGTCAAACCAGTTTCTTCCTTAACTTCACGAATAACAGACTCAACCAAACCTTCGTGTGGCTCAATATGCCTCCAGGAAGCGCATAACCAGACCAACGATAACGTTTTGGGTCACGAATCTGCATGACAACATTTCCCTGACCATCCTCAATTAAGCACATATTTGTTAAAATCACACTCTGTGCACGTGACATATTTTCCTCCGAATTCTATTCTCTACGCTAATACTTAATATTAATTGTTTTTAGGGTGTTCTAAAGTGAACTTTTACATGAATCTCAATTCTAATCCAAGGCTTTCAATTCTAATACCATATCACGCAATTGGGCAGCAAGTTCAAAATCAAGCATTTCTGCTGCTTCTTGCATTTGTTTTTGAAGTTTCTTAATGGTCTCTTGACGTTCTGCTTTCGTCATAGCATTGTAGTCTGGAATATCTTCTGTGACATCTGTATCAGAACTTTTCGAAATGGCAATCAAATCGCGAATATCTTTTTTGATTGTTTGCGGAATAATACCATGTTCTTCATTGTAACGCATTTGAATTTCACGACGACGCGCAGTTTCGTCCATGGCTTTTTGCATGGATTCTGTAATCTTATCAGCATACATGATAACATGCCCCTCGCTGTTTCGCGCTGCACGCCCAATCGTTTGAATAAGACCACGTTCATTGCGCAAGAATCCTTCCTTGTCCGCATCAAGAATGGCAACCAAACTTACTTCTGGGACGTCAATTCCTTCACGAAGCAAATTAATCCCAATCAAGACATCAAAAACACCTAGGCGCAAATCACGAATGATCTCCGTACGTTCCAACGTTTTAATATCTGAATGCATATACTTGACTTTGACCCCCATTTCTTTGAGGTAATCGGTCAAATCTTCTGCCATTTTCTTAGTTAATGTTGTAATGAAGGTGCGTTCGCCTTTTTCAGCACGTCTATTGATTTCACCGAGCAAATCATCCATTTGTCCCATGGTTGGACGCACTTCCACTTCAGGGTCAAGTAAACCAGTTGGACGAATGATTTGTTCAACAACAGTATCAGTTTGTTCCAGCTCGTAATCCCCTGGGGTGGCTGACACGTAAACAATTTGGTGAACATGACTTTCAAATTCTTCACGGCGCAAAGGACGATTATCAAGCGCACTTGGCAAACGAAAACCGTAATTAACCAGCATTTCCTTACGCGAACGGTCTCCGTTATACATTCCTTTGATTTGACCCATGGTCATGTGACTTTCATCAACCATAATAAGGAAATCTTCTGGAAAGAAATCAAGTAAGGTAAACGGTGGCTCCCCTTCTGAACGACCGTCCATATGACGCGAATAATTTTCGACACCATTTGTATAGCCCATTTCACGAAGCATTTCAACATCGTATTCTGTTCTTTGGCGAATACGCTGCGCTTCTATCAACTTTCCTTCTGCCTCAAACTGCTTGACCTGCTCTTCCATTTCTTCCAAAATGTTGTGAATGGCGTGCTCCATATGTTCCTCATTGGTCATGAAGTGTGTAGCAGGGAAAATCGCTAAATGTTCCACCTCACCAAGAACTTTACCTGTCAAACTTTCGATTTCTCGAATACGGTCAATTTCGTCACCAAAAAATTCCACACGAAAAGCATGCTCATCACGACTGGCTGGGAAAATTTCGACAACGTCGCCACGCACACGAAAACGGCCACGTTGAAAATCAATGTCATTTCGTTCAAATTGAATGTCAACCAAATCGTTTAACAATTGGTCACGTGATATTTCTTGCCCAGGTCGCAAACTAACCACACTATCAGCATATTCTTTTGGTGACCCCAAACCATAGATACACGATACCGACGCTACTACGATAACGTCATTACGTTCTAGTAGGGCTGATGTTGCTGAATGGCGTAATTTATCGATTTCATCATTTACCGAGCTATCTTTTTCAATATAAGTATCGCTAGAAGGCACATAAGCTTCTGGTTGATAGTAATCATAATAAGACACAAAATATTCAACAGCATTGTCTGGGAAAAATTCTTTAAATTCCCCATAAAGTTGCCCAGCCAAAGTTTTATTATGAGCAATGACCAACGTTGGTTTGTTGACCTTAGCAATAACTTGACTCATCGTATAAGTCTTACCAGTTCCTGTTGCTCCAAGAAGAATTTGAGCTTTTTCCCCACCTTCAATATTATCCACCAAAGCCTCAATAGCTTCTGGTTGGTCTCCAGACGGTTGGTATTTTGATACTAATTTAAATTGATTGTTCTCTACTCTATCTATCATGATAATCCTCAAAACTGAAATTTGTTACTCTTATTGTAACACAAGTCAGTAAAAAAGGGATTTTTAGACTATTATTGCTAAAATTATAGTATTTCATGTAAGATTTTCTAACATCACATGTTTCTTAAATTTGCCTTAATGTCTGAATTTTGGTATAATAATACTATTCTAACCAAAAGGAGACTAACATGAAGCACAAATTGAAAGCTCTTATGCTAGCAATATTCTCTGTATTCTTTGTGTTTGGTGTCAAAGCTCAGGCAGACACAATTAGCATTGTATCTGATACAGCTTATGCCCCATTCGAATTTAAAGATTCAGACCAAACTTATAAAGGGATTGATGTTGATATCATCAAAGAAGTCGCTAAACGCGAGGGATGGGACTACGAACAAACTTACCCTGGTTTTGATGCTGCAGTAAACGCGGTTCAAGCGGGACAAGCTGATGCTCTTATGGCAGGAACAACCGTTACTGACGCACGTAAGAAAGTCTTTACTTTCTCTGATACCTATTATGATACTTCAATCGTTATCTACACCAAAAGTGGTAACACAGCCATTTCAAAATATAGCCAATTAAAAGGTAAAACTGTCGGTGTTAAAAATGGTACTGCTGCCCAAACTTGGCTTGACGAACATGCTGATAAATATGGCTATACTGTCAAAACATTTGATACTAGCGATTTGATGAATAACAGCCTTGATTCTGGTTCTATTGATGCAGCGATGGACGACACACCAGTTGTTCAATACGCTATCAATCAAGGAAAATCATATGAAATCAATATCGATGCAGAATCAATCGGAAGCTTCGCTTTTGCTGTTAAAAAAGGAAGCAGCTACGAATATTTGATTGATGAATTCAACGAAGCCCTTGCTGCTATGAAAGAAGACGGTACTTATGACCAAATCATGCAAAAATGGTTAGGTGATTCATATACATCTTCTTCAACAAGCTCATCATCTAATAGTTCAGCCGCTTCAAGTACCTTAACATTAACTGGAGACGCTTCTGCTAAAGCTACACCCGTTAAAAGTACTTACAAAATCGTCATGGACTCTTCTTTCGCACCATTTGAATACCAAAATGATTCTGGTGAATACGAAGGTATCGACGTTGAATTGATTAAGCTATCGCTGAACAACAAGGTTTCAACGTTGAAATTTCTAACCCTGGTTTTGATGCTGCGCTTAACGCGGTTCAAGCTGGACAAGCGGATGCGGTCATAGCAGGTATGTCAATCACAGACGCTCGTAAGGAAATTTTTGATTTTTCTGATGCTTACTACACTTCAAATATCTTACTTGCTGTAAAATCTGGTAGCAGCGTTAAAAGTTATAGTGATTTAAAAGGCTTAACTGTCGGAGCTAAAAACGGAACATCATCTTACACATGGTTATCTGAACACGCTGACGAATACGGTTATACCTTGAAAGCTTTTGACGAAGCCTCAACAATGTATGACAGCTTAAACTCTGGTTCTATTGATGCCTTAATGGATGATGAAGCCGTTCTCCTCTACGCTATCCAACAAGGACGTGACTTTGAAACACCTATCGCTGGGGAAAAATCCGGTGAATACGGATTTGCCGTTAGCAAAGGTTCTAACCCAGAATTGATTGAAATGTTCAACAACGGTCTTGCTGCCTTGGTTGAATCTGGCGAATACGACGAAATCGTCAATAAATACCTTGATACAAGTGATAGTTCAAGCTCAAGTTCATCAACTGTTGATGAAACAACAATCTGGGGACTCCTCAAAAATAACTATTCACAATTACTTGCAGGTTTAGGAAAAACACTTAGCTTAACACTGATTTCATTTGCAATTGCTATGGTTATTGGTATTATCTTTGGTATGATGCTGTTGCGCCAAACAAAGTTCTTCGTACTATTTCAGCTGTCTTTGTTGACATCGTACGTGGTATCCCATTGATGATTGTAGCTGCCTTTATCTTCTGGGGAATTCCAAACCTTCTCGAATCCATCACTGGCAGACAAAGTCCAATTAACGATTTCGTTGCAGCTACTATTGCGCTTTCGCTTAACGGCGGTGCTTACATTGCAGAAATCGTACGTGGTGGTATTGAGGCTGTTCCTCAAGGTCAAATGGAAGCCAGCCGTAGCTTGGGTATTTCATATGGTAAGACAATGCAAAAAATCATCTTGCCACAAGCTATTCGCCTAATGCTACCAAACTTCATCAACCAATTCGTTATTTCATTGAAAGATACAACTATCGTATCAGCAATTGGTCTTGTTGAACTCTTCCAAACTGGTAAAATTATCATTGCTCGTAATTACCAATCTTTCCGTGTGTATGCTATCCTAGCAGTTATCTACCTTGTAATGATTACCCTTTTGACACGTTTAGCAAAACGTCTAGAAAAGAGGCTTAAATAATGGCAGAATTAAAAATTGATGTACAAGATTTGCACAAATCTTATGGAAATAATGAGGTCTTAAAAGGAATCACAACTCAGTTCCACGAAGGTGATGTTGTTTGTATTATTGGTCCTTCAGGTTCAGGAAAATCAACATTCCTACGTACCCTCAACTTACTTGAAACAATCACAAGTGGGAAAGTTATCGTTGATGGTTATGAACTTTCTGACCCAAAAACTGATGTCGATAAAGTTCGTGAGGATATTGGAATGGTATTCCAACACTTTAACCTTTTCCCACACATGACAGTTCTTGAAAACATTACCTTTGCGCCTATCGAACTAGGTAAGGAAAGCAAAGAAGAGGCAGAAAAACATGCCATGGAACTTCTTGAACAAGTCGGCTTAGCTGATAAACGTGACGCAAAACCCGAAAGCTTATCAGGGGACAAAAACAACGTGTGGCTATCGCTCGCAGTTTAGCCATGAATCCTGATATCATGCTTTTTGACGAGCCTACTTCTGCACTTGACCCAGAAATGGTCGGAGATGTTCTTAACGTTATGAAAAATCTTGCAGAACAAGGCATGACAATGTTAATCGTCACTCACGAAATGGGATTTGCTCGTAAAGTTGCCAACCGCGTTATCTTTACTGACGGCGGTGAATTCCTCGAAGACGGCACACCAGAACAAATCTTCGACAACCCACAACACCCACGCCTAAAGGACTTCCTTGATAAAGTCTTGAATGTGTAACTGAGTAAGAAAACTTGACAGCTAAAGCTGTTGTTTTCTACGCTAAGTGCTATAACACTTAGCTAACTCACTTATTAGCAAACTAGTAGGTTCAATATTAACCTACTAGTTTTGCGTCATAATCTTTTTATATTGGTCGGATGCTAAAGCATCTCGACTTTTACGTTACCTACTAAATCGTAGGTAACTAGATTTCTCACTAGGTTAAGTTAAAGCTGTTAGGTTTCTACGCTAGGTATTACAGCACTTAGCTAACACTACCTACTATAACCTTTGACTTTTATAGCACCTTTTGATAAACTAATATCAAATTAACATTTAGGAGGAAAAGGAGCAATGAACAACTAAGAACAGAATTTTTGATACTACCATATCAAGTTTTGTTTTTAGTGTGCTCTTTAATAAACTTCCTCAGCTAATAGATGGCTATTTTCTGCCTTTATTAGTGCTATTTTGTTTTATTAATAGAAAGCCTCACTCTCTACTTGATTTGGTAGAGAGTTTTTTATTGAAAGCGAGGTTCTTATGCTACAAATTAATCATTTAACAATTACACATCTTAAAGACTTAACACAGCTTATTTCTGATTTAAATGTAATCGTCAATTCTGGGGATAAATTAGCTATTATTGGCGAAGAGGGTACTGGGAAGTCAACACTTTTAAAGGCTATTTTGTCTCCGCAATTAATGACTAACTACTGTATTCTCGAGGGAAAAATTGATAATCATTTTCCCAAAATTGGGTATTTACCACAAGCTTTGTCACAAAAACAAGAAAAGATGACAGTTTCAGAATTTCTTTATGATAATTTAGATTATGTTAGTTTCGATTTCAATGCTTTTTACCAAATGGCTGCGCGATTAGATTTGGATATTCAATTCTTAGAAAATAGAAATCAGAGTTTGAAAAGTTTATCTGGTGGAGAAAAATTAAAGTTACAACTTGCTAAACTGGTTGGTGAAACCAATGATTTACTCTTACTAGATGAACCCTCTAGCGACCTTGATGCACAGGCAATTAATACTTTACAAGCATTCATTCAATCATCTGACAAAACAATTATTTTTATCTCTCATGATGAAGCTCTGCTAGAAAAAACTGCTACTGCTATTCTACACCTTGAGTTAATAAAGCGTCGTCAAGTTGCTCGCGCAAGCTATTTTTCAGAAAGTTACACAGATTATATGACTTATCGTCACAAAGCTTACACCAAACAATTGGAACAAGCCAAAAACGACCGCCGTATAAAAGCTAAAAGAGATGCTAAAATACAACGGCTTCATCAGGCGGCAGAATACAATGTGCGAAATACTCATGATAGCACTATGGGGAGATTAGCGGCTAAAAAGATGAAAAATGTCTTATACTCTTGAAAAACGGTATGCCAAAGAAGAAGAAAGAAAAAATGGTCAATTTTCCTGAAGAAATGGATAGTATAAAACTATTTTTCGATGATATTATCCCTCTCGATAACAAGAAAAAACTTCTGTCTTGGGACAATCATGATTTATCAACTGGCCAAAAAGTCAGTTTAACCATTTTAGGTCAAGATAAACTGGTGATTACTGGGCGAAACGGTATCGGAAAAACACGTCTGCTCACACAAATTTACCAAGAGCTAGATAAAAATCATTTTTCAATCGGTTATATGCCACAAGATTACGATAGTGTTTTTAGCAAAGAAATGACCGCTCTAACATTTTTAACACAGGTATCAGACAGCGAAAAAGCTCGAACACTCCTTGCCAGCCTTCAATTTACAAGACAAGAAATCGAACACTCTGTCCTTGAACTTTCAGGTGGGCAAAAAGCAAAACTATTCTTAGCACGTATGGTTTTAGCCCAAAATCATATCTTAATTCTTGATGAGCCGACAAGGCATTTTTCACCAACTAGTCAGCCATTAATCAGAGAACTTTTAAGAAATTTTAACGGCTGTATTATCAGTGTTTCTCACGATAGAAAATTCATTGACGACATTGCTAATCTGCGTTATCAATTAACTGACAAAGAACTTCAAAAATATTAAAAAACTGTCCACTGGACAGTTTTTTCACGAGTCTAGAAATTGAAAAGCGAGTTAAGTCCAGTGGACAGTTTTTTCACAAGCTTAGAGATTGAAAAACGAGTTTTATGCAGGTAAGTGAGGCGAGTATTATGATTCTTGATCCTTGGCTTCATCTGCTTTTTCTTTAGCTAATTTTTCACGCTCCAAGCGCAAACGTCGATTTGGATTAAGGGTATTGAAAAGTTCTTCTAGCTTTTCAGCATTCCAAACATCGGCTGCTGATACAAAATTACCATCTTTATCTCGAAAAGATATCGGTTATCACCCATAAGAACCTCCAGTAAAATGTAATATAAGCTCAATTGTGAATCATCACAATTCCTATTAATCTTTAAAATTTATAATTCTTCCAATTTAAGCAAAGCAGCACAGCAATCAAACACGTCGTTGGAACATACGTTACGACGTTCGAAAATGGTTTCGATAATGAACCATTTTCGAACTAGTAAGATGCCTAAGCAATACTTAATAGAACTGTTACGACACGGAGGTAAGACAGTCAATACTTACTGTCTTAACGTAATTAGTAAGTTGGTAGCTAGTCCACTATAACGACTAACATAGGAACTGAACGCGTCCTACGAGCTATGCAAAAAAGATAATTTTTTCCTAGAGCTCACGGCTCTTCGTCAAAATTCCTTTTTTTGCTTTGCTCGCTTAACGGACTTTGTATCGTATTTTAATCCACAAATTCGAATTCGAAGTTTCCGATTCGGACAATGTCTCCGTCTTTAGCTCCGCGTTCACGAAGGGCTTCATCAACCCCCATACCACGCAATTGGCGAGCAAATTTCATAACGGATTCATCACGTTCCATATTCGTCATGACAAAGAGTTTTTCAAGTTTTTCACCTGACAATACCCAAGCAGCATCGTCATCACGTGAAATTTCAAATGGACGTTCATCTGGAGCAAAGCCATAATAAACTTCTTCGTCAATCATGTCATCATCAGTGTAAAGCAAGAATTCATCTGTCTTAGCAAGTAATTCTGCTGTCGCTTCCATTAGATTTTCTAGTCCTTGATGTGCCAAGCTTGAAATTGGGAAAATCATTGGCATTTCTTCAAAATCATCATAATTCGCTGTCAATTTTTCTTTGAAAATTTTCAAGTTTTCTTCCGCTTCTGGCATATCCATCTTATTTGCAACAATGATTTGTGGACGTTCCATCAAACGAAGATTATAGGTTTCAAGCTCATTATTAATAGAAACATAATCTTCATACGGGTCACGACCTTCACTAGCTGACATATCAATCACGTGTAAGATAACGCGTGTACGCTCAATATGGCGAAGGAATTGTGTACCTAGTCCAACACCTTGTGAAGCGCCCTCAATCAACCCTGGAAGGTCAGCCATAGCAAAGCTATCACCTGATTTGGTACGAACCATTCCAAGATTAGGCACGATTGTTGTAAAGTGGTAAGCACCAATTTTAGGTTTAGCAGCTGTCACAACACTCAACAATGTTGATTTACCAACTGATGGGAATCCAACCAAACCAACGTCAGCCAAGATTTTTAATTCTAATTGAAGGTTACGTTCCTCACCAGGTTCACCATTTTCAGCGATTTCAGGTGCTGGGTTACGTGGTGTCGCAAAGCGAATATTACCACGTCCACCACGTCCGCCACGAGCAACAACGAATTCTTGACCATTCTCAACAAGGTCAGTAATCACTTTATTGGTTTCCGCATCACGAACAGTTGTCCCTTGTGGGACCCGGACAATAAGGTCCTCCGCACCACGTCCGTGCATTCCCTTTGTCATCCCTTTTTCACCAGATTTGGCTTTAAAAATACGATTATAACGGAAGTCCATCAAGGTACGAAGCCCTTCGTCAACTTTAAAGATGACTGAACCACCTTTACCGCCATCACCGCCCCAAGGTCCACCGTTAGGGACGTATTTTTCACGACGAAAGGCAACCATTCCGTCACCACCACGACCAGCTTTTACGCTAATTTTGGCAGTATCTAAAAACATACTCATTATTAATTCCTATTCTTTCATTATTGTAAAAATTGCTTTAAAGTTTGATGGGTTAAAGCATAAAAAAACGCCTCTTCAGCGTTCTTTAAATAATTGAACCAATTGCAGTCGCAATAAGACCACCTACGGTTACTAGAACCATTAAGATAACAACTACTAAAGTCAGTTTTTCAAACGCTGTTTTTTTACGTGGTCCGTTTTCACCAAATGCCACTTTAATACACCTCGCTCATTGAATTTATTACTATTATCTTAACATGATTGCCCCAAATAATCAAATAACTACTGCAGAAATTTACAATTCAACATCAAATTCTTCAAGCTTGCTAACTCATCATCTGTTAATCGACGCCACTCTCCAAGAGCCAATTGCTTATCCAATTGAAGTGGCCCCATGCTGAGACGTTGAAGATCTGTCACTTTTTTTGCCACAAGCCTGTACCATGCGTTTGACTTGGTGGAATTTTCCCTCTTTAATGGTAATTTCAACAACACTTGTTCTTTCTGCTTCATTTATTTCAAGAATCACCAACTGCGCTGGCTGACAAGTGAAATCTTTCAAGTCAATACCATTGGCAAAAGCTGCCACATCAGTAGTCGTCATCAGACCAGCAACTTTGGCTCGGTAAGTTTTATCAACATGTTTTTTAGGAGATAGCATGGCATGCGCTAACTTACCGTTATTAGTTAATAGTAAAAGCCCATGCGTATCAATATCCAAACGCCCAACTGGAAAAACTTCCTTATCCCAAGCTGTCTTATCGAGTAAATCTAAGACGGTTTTATGATGATTATCCTCCGTTGCTGAAATCACACCTTTTGGTTTATTCAACATATAATAAACGTATTTTTCATAAGAAAGAGTCTGCCCCTGACACCTAATCTGATCGGCCTTCTCATCAATCTGTGTTTTAGGTGATATTTCTACTTTGCCATTAACAAGCACTTTGTTTTTTCTTTAGCAGTTGTTTGACTTCCGTCCGCGATCCTATGCCTGCTTCTACCAAAAATTTATCTAAACGCATCTTCTTTCCTTTACCTATTCTTACATTTTTTAAACGATTTCCTATCTATTGTATCATTTTTCAAGGCACAAAGAAAACAAGGCGGGCAATGCCCGAACCTTGTTTTACATTAATTTGATTGGATTTATTCTTTATATGCGTAAGTAAAATCTACTGATAAACCAGTTGAGCTACGAACAAGTCCTTTAAGGTCTGGATTTTGAAGTCCTTTACCACTACGGAAATAGATTGGGTTATAAAGCGCATTGTCATAAAGTGCTTTTTCAGCGGCTTTATAATCGTCTGCAGCAGCCGCTGGGTCTAAAGCATCTGTTGTGATTGCTTTTTGGTAAGCCGCATCATAATCTGCATTTGAGAATTTACCGTAGTTGTAAGATGAGTTAGTAGTGAACAGACCATAGAAAGTAGAACCTTCTGGATAGTCACCACCCCAAAGCACAAGAGCTACATCAAAGTTCTGGTTTTTAGTATCTTCAAGACGTTGTTTGAAAGTAACGAATTTTTCTTCGACTGTCAAACCTGAAAGAGTATTTTCCCAAGTTTCTTTGATATAGTCAACTGCAGCTTTTGCAACTGGTGCATCTGAATCAGCCGTGATTGTCAATGTAACTGAATCAGTACCAAGTTCTGCCAAACCTTCTTTGAAGAGTTTAGCTGCTGCTTCTTCATCATAGCTATAACCTGGAGAAACGTATTCAGCCAAATCAGCACCATCTGGCAATGTTTCAAGAGCCGTAGGCGCAAGAGCTGTCGCAACTGTTGAACCAGTATCTATCGCAGCTTTGACAATTCCTTCACGGTCAGTTGCCAAGTTAAGGGCTTGACGAATTTTAGTGTTGTTCAAAGCAGTTACAGTACCTGTTTGGTTATAAACCATGTAGGCTGTTGTAGCTTCTGGAACGTCAACAACATCATCACGATTTTTATTAGCTTTGTATGTTGCTTCAGTATTTGAGATGTTTGCATAATCAAGATCACCATCTTTATACATTTGCACAGCTGTATCTGGTTTCTTAATCGTTTGGATGTTTACTTTCTTAGTCTTAACATCTTTAGCATCCCAATAGTATTTGTTTTTCACAAGAGTAAACGTTCCGTTTGTACCGTTCCAATCTTCAACGGTATATGGTCCAGAATACAATGATTTTTCAGAAGTTGTTCCGTAATCATCACCTGCTTCTTCAACAAAGTCTTTACTTTGTGGCATGAAGTTTGCAAATGAAAGCAAGCTCATAAACTGTGGTGACGGAGCAGATAAAGTGAAAATAAGTTTATTTCCGTCAGCTTTGACACCCAATTCATCAACACTTTTAGTTCCTGCAATAACTTCTTCAGCATTCAAGACGTGTGCATCTGATACAAGGTAAGCGTACTCTGAAGCCGTTGCTGGGGCAACAATACGTTGCCAACTATAGACAAAGTCTTCTGCTGTCAAATCACTTCCATCTGACCATTTAAGATCATCGCGAAGTGTTGCTGTATAAGTCAAGCCATCATCAGATACTTCTACTTTTTCAGCCAAATCAGGTTGTAACTCGCCATCTTCATCACGACGAAGAAGGTTACTTCCTGAGTTACCAATTGCAATTGATGAATAAGTATCTGTAACTTTTGAAATATCCAAGGTACTAATTTCAGTTGGAATAAACCAATTGATTTCATCACTTGAAGAAGCTGATGAACTACTGCTATTGCCACAAGCTGCTAAAACAAACTGTTGATAACAAGGTCACAGCTCCTAGACCTACACGTTCCATTTTTTAATCTCCATAATGGGATCCTCCTACCATAAACTTTCTTTTG
>ENA-OQBT01000095-OQBT01000095.1-human-gut-metagenome-genome-assembly--contig:-NODE-95-length-58225-cov-3.296465_pt1 | contig 58225 bp, 75 predicted proteins | sample MGYA00242749_ERZ504557 | MGnify/ENA primary metagenome ERZ504557 (study PRJEB26092, sample SAMD00036243) | human gut metagenome | host: Homo sapiens | study: EMG produced TPA metagenomics assembly of...
GGCAAAGGACAGCTATGGAAATATCACGCAAAGACTATATCAATCACATTTACAGATACTCAGGTCAAGGAGAGAACCAAAGCCTTTGGAAAGATAGATTCATAAGACGAAAAGTATTAATGGCAAAAATAAAGCAGGAGGCTCATGGAGAACTCCCGCTGGTTAAACGATCCTGAATTTAATTCCCTTCTTCGGCAGGCCTTGGCAATTTGATATAGACATTTCCGATTCGGTTTTATCAACAGCTCTATGATGGCACAAAGGATCAGGTTAGGATAAGTGTTCCAATTAATAGAAAGGTAGCAGGCGTATAGAATGAAAAATGTAGTACTTGGAGTAATAGGCTGTCTTATTGTATTGTATACAGCGATGCTTGGGCTTAGTGTATACAATATGACAGTCAGGGAGAACCAGATGGAAAAGAGTCTGTCATTAGCACTTTCGGTGCTATGAACAGATATTACGAGCCAAATATGTATATCGTGGATAAAAAGCCCGTCAGCAGCTATGATGTGGAAAAAGCTGTCATAGAGGACATTAATGAGAGGCTTACAGCAGGCGGTACTGCAATTGCCACAGTCTATGTATGTGATATGGAAAAGGGCATTATTTCAGCAGGAATAGAGGAGGAGTTCAAGCTTCCTACAGGTGTGACAAAGAAAATAAGCTGCAAAAAGACTATTGTAGCAGATCAGCCAATGGAGGATAACTAGCGTATGAAGAATGGTATTTGTATTACAGCAAAAATAAAGCAGGAGGTCTCATGGAGAACTCCCGCTGGTTAAACGATCCTGAATTTAATTCCCTTCTTCGGCAGGCCTTGGCAATTTGATATAGACCTTTTCGATTCGGTTTTTATCAACAGCCTCTATGCGGAGAAGAATATTGTCATCAGTGATGATTATTTCATTTTTTTCAGGCAGGTGGTCAAGCTTTTCAAGCAGTAGCCACCGATTGTGTCATAGTCGTCTGATTCGAGGTGCAGACCAAGCTCATCGCTTACATCCTCGAGATTGGCAGAGCCAAGAACTATGTATTCGTAGTCATTTATTCTTGTGATATCATCCTGCTCGTCAGAGTCGTATTCATCACGAATCTCACCGACTATTTCCTCTAAGAGATCCTCAAGTGTGATGAGTCCGGCTGTGACACCGTATTCATCTAAGACAATGGCAAGCGATATAGATGATTCGCGCATCTCGAGAAACAGATTCGCTGTATTCTTGTGCTCATATGTAAAGTAAGGCTCACGCATGATATTCCTGATGGAAAAATGCTCTTTATCCTCATCCTTAAGGAGTAGCAGATCCTTCACATTTACAATACCGATTACGTTGTCAGTGCTTTCGTCATACACAGGGAGTCTGGTGAATTTATCCTCTCTGAATATGGAAATCAAATCATCATAAGTAGAATCAACATGGACAAACGTCATATCAATACGCGGAACCATGACCTCCTTGGCCTCGGCATCTCCAAAATCGAATACATTGTGAATCATATCACGCTCTTCATCCTCGATGACACCGTCCTCCTGTCCTACATCAACGATTGTACGAAGCTCCTCCTCGGTCATGACGCGTTTGGCATCGCTCTGTCTTATTCCAAAGAGGAAAATGACCCCGAGTGAAAGCTTGTTGATGATAAATATTACAGGTGTCAGCACTACCATGAGCACTGATATAAAGCCTGCGATTGAGAGTGAAATCTTGTCAGCCTTTATGGTCGCAAGTGTCTTCGGAGAGACCTCTCCGAAGATCAGTATGAGGAATGTAAGTATTCCGGTTGCGACACCTGCTCCGACGCTGCCAAACAGCTTGATGGCAAGCGAGGTGGTGAGCGATGATGCTGAAAGATTTACGATGTTGTTGCCGATAAGGATGGCTGAGAGCATCTTTGGAGAGTTCTCAGTCACCTTGAGCACTTTTTTGGCTTTTGTGTTGCCAGCCTCAGCCAGGGTTCTCATACGTATTTTGTTTACGGTAGTAAGAGCGGTCTCCGAAGATGAAAAAAATGCGGAGAGTGCTAATAGTATTAATAAGAATATAATCTGCGATATGTCGTCAGCGTCCAAATATTTTACCTCGTTATATGAATTAATAAATGTGTTTATTTATCGTCTGTGCTGTAGTTAGGAGCCTCTTTTGTGATATGGATATCATGAGGGTGGCTCTCCTTGAGAGAAGCAGCAGTAATCTTGACAAACTGTCCGTTCTCCTTAAGATCTTCGATTGTCTTGCAACCGCAGTAGCCCATTCCTGAGCGGATACCACCAACAAGCTGGAATACTGTATCCTCAAGAGTTCCCTTATAAGCTACACGACCCTCAACTCCTTCAGGAACGAGCTTCTTAGCGCCCTCCTGGAAGTAACGGTCCTTGCTTCCGTTTTCCATGGCAGCGATAGAACCCATGCCACGATATACCTTGTATTTTCTTCCCTGATAAAGCTCGAAGGTTCCCGGAGCCTCATCACAGCCTGCGAACATTGAGCCCATCATACATACGTTGGCACCGGCTGCGAGAGCCTTTGTCATATCACCTGAGTACTTGATACCACCATCTGCGATAACAGGAACTCCATACTCCTTAGCAACCTTGTAACAGTCCATGATAGCTGTAATCTGTGGTACACCGATACCGGCAACGACACGTGTTGTACAGATAGAACCAGGTCCGATACCAACCTTTACTGCATCTGCACCGGCCTCGATAAGAGCCTTGGCAGCAGCACCTGTTGCGATATTTCCGGCGATTATCTGAAGATCCGGATAAGCAGCCTTAATCTTCTTAACAGCCTCAAGTATATTCTTTGAATGTCCGTGAGCTGAGTCAACAACGATGACATCAACATGAGACTTAACAAGAGCATCAACACGCTCCATCATGTTGCCTGTGATACCTACTCCGGCACCGCAGAGGAGACGGCCTTGATCATCCTTTGCTGAAAGAGGATACTTAATCTGCTTCTCGATATCCTTTATAGTGATAAGTCCCTTGAGGTTGTAGTCCTTGTCTACGATAGGGAGCTTTTCCTTTCTTGCCTTTGCAAGGATCTTCTTTGCTTCTTCGAGTGTGATGCCCTCAGGAGCTGTAATGAGATTCTCAGAAGTCATAGACTCTGAAATCTTCTTTGTGAAGTCTGTCTCAAACTTCAGATCACGGTTTGTGATGATGCCTACGAGCTTGCCGTCCTTTGTGATTGGCACACCTGATATCTTGAACTTGGCCATCAGGTTGTCTGCATCCTGTAATGTATGGTCTGGAGAAAGATAGAACGGATCGGTAATAACGCCGTTTTCTGAACGCTTTACCTTATCGACTTCGTCTGCCTGTGCCTCAATAGACATATTTTTGTGGATGATTCCGATACCACCCTGTCTGGCCATTGCGATAGCCATTTTTGATTCTGTGACTGTATCCATTGCAGCACTCATCATAGGAATGTTAAGGACGATCTTCTTAGTAAGATGTGTCTGAAGCTCAATCATATTTGGTGTTACCTCAGAATATTGTGGAACTAAGAGAACGTCATCAAATGTAATTCCTTCGCCGATAATAGTACCCATTTTTAAATTCCTCTCTTTCTTATGTTATTATACTGGTATACTTTATATACTAATGTAATTTGTATGATGATAGCAAATTAAAGAGTGGGTGTCAAGCAGTTATAAGCCCGATATGAAATTATTATATTATTTATTAGTAAAACTAATGTAAGTCTTTTGCAAATAAAGTAAAAATTATGTTATATTTTATATGAAGTGGCTTTAAGGCAATGTTTGCATGTCACACTAAGGCGTGGACAGTAATGATTTTTGTGCCACAATAAACTAAACCAGGGAGAAAAATATGGAATTTCGACCATGCATCGACATTCACAATGGAAAAGTAAAGCAGATTGTCGGTGGTTCATTAAAAGACAGGGGCGATTTTGCCAATGAGAACTTCGTCTCAGAGCAGGACAGCCGGTTTTATGCAGATATGTATAGGAAATCGGGCATAAAGGGCGGTCATATCATTCTGCTCAATTCTGTGGACAGCGAGTATTATGAGGATACAAAGGAGCAGGCTGTTATGGCGCTTGAAGCGTATCCGCAGGGCTTACAGGTAGGTGGCGGCATCACCGCAGACAATGCGATGGAGTTTATAGATGCCGGTGCAGCAGCAGTTATTGTGACATCCTACGTATTTAAAGACGGCAGGATAAACTATGCAAATCTAAACAGGCTTAAAGATACTGTGGGCAGTGACAGGCTGGTGCTTGATCTGTCATGTCGCAAAAAGGATGGAAAGTATTATATAGTAACTGACCGCTGGCAAAACTTCACGGATGAGGCAGTGACCACAGAGCTTTTGGATAAGCTATCCTCATATTGCTGCGAGTTTCTGGTACATGCAGTGGATGTTGAGGGCAGGGTGAACGGCATTGAAAAGGAGCTTGTCGCCATGCTTGGCAGCTGGGGAAGGATACCGGTCACATATGCAGGCGGTGTGTCATCTTTTGACGATTTAAAATGCATCAGGCAGCTTGGACAGAACCATCTGAATGTGACAATAGGCAGTGCTCTTGATTTGTTTGGCGGTGAGATGGAGTACGATAAGGTTATAGCTTTTTGCAATAATAAGGAGATTTAAAATGGCAAAATACAGTAAGAATGATATTATCCGCATAGTGGATGAGGAGGATATTGAGTTTATCCGTTTACAGTTTACGGATATCTTTGGAACATTAAAAAATGTGGCAATTACAGCCAGCCAGCTTGAGAAGGCACTCGACAACAAGTGTATGTTCGACGGCTCGTCAATAGAGGGCTTTGTGAGGATAGAGGAGTCAGATATGTATCTGCATCCGGATCTTGACACTTTTATGATTTTTCCATGGAGACCACAGCAGGGCAAGGTCGCACGAATCATCTGTGATGTCTATATGGCGGATGGTACACCGTTTGAGGGAGACCCGCGCTATATATTAAAGAAACAGATTGAAAAGGCAAAGCAGATGGGCTATATATTTAATGTAGGTCCGGAGTGTGAGTTTTTCCTTTTCCATCTGGACGAGAACGGACAGCCTACCACCATCTCGCATGAGAGAGCAGGGTACTTTGACCTGGGACCAAATGATTTGGGAGAAAACGCAAGAAGAGACATGGTTTTAACTCTTGAGGATATGGATTTTGAGATAGAGGCATCGCACCATGAGGTGGCGCCTGCACAGCATGAGATTGATTTCAAGTATGAGGAGGCACTTCATACCGCCGACAATATCATGACCTTTAAGCTTGCTATAAAGACAATTGCAAAGAGGCACGGACTTTTTGCCAGCTTCATGCCAAAGCCAAAGCATGGTGTGAGCGGCTCGGGAATGCATATCAACATGTCACTTTCAAAGGATGGTGTCAATATATTTGACAATGAGGAGGATAAGCTTGGACTCAGCGAGGAGGCATACTACTTCATAGGCGGTATCATGAAGCATATGAAGGGCATGACGGTCATCACCAATCCAATCGTCAATTCATATAAGCGCTTTGTGCCGGGATATGAGGCACCGATTTATATCACCTGGTCAGCTACAAACAGAAGTCCGCTTATCAGAATCCCTGCAGCAAGAGGTGAGGGAAGGAGAGTGGAGCTTAGAAACCCTGATCCTTCAGCAAATCCGTATCTGGTTCTGGCACTGTGCCTGGCAGCAGGAATTGACGGCATAAAGAACAAGGTACAGCCGGATGCGGAGCTTCGTGAGAATGTATTTGAGCTCACAGAACAGGATAAAAAGAGACTCGGAATTGAATCACTTCCTGCTGATTTACATGAGGCGGTTGAGTGCCTTAAGTCAGATGATTTTATCCGCGAGATACTCGGAGAGCATATCTACAACAAGTATATAGAGGCAAAAGAGGCAGAGTGGAACGATTACAGAGCTGCGGTTACCCAATGGGAAATAGATGAATATCTGTACAAATTTTAAAGGATGTAACAAACCGTGAATAATATTGTTATAGCATTTCCTAAAAAGGAAGTAGCCAATTCAATCAAAAAAATATTAGCGCAGAGCGGTTATACAGTCATGGCGGTTGCAAATACAGGAGCTTCAGCACTTTCGAGCATGAACGGACTGAATATGGGAATCATCATATGCGGATACAGATTTTCAGACATGATGTACAGTGAGATATACGAGTATATGCCTAAGGAGTTTCAGATGCTTCTTATAGCGTCGGCAGCGGGGATCATGGAAAAAAAATGTGGATAATCTGATGTCATTATCCATGCCACTCAAAGTGCATGAGCTTTTGCAGACTGTTGAGATGATGGATTACACGATAACGCGCCGCAGGAAAAAGCTCAGGCAAAGACCTAAGGTACGTTCAAAGGAGGATCAGGAGATGCTAAGCAGTGCAAAGGCTGTACTGATGGAACGAAATGGATTTTCAGAGGAGGAAGCACACCGGTATATCCAGAAGCGAAGCATGGATAACGGCACCGGTCTTGTGGAAACAGCACAGATGATACTAAGCCTTATGACTGATGTGTAGTGTGCGCTTTATGAAGCCAGACAGAAGAGCGTATGATAGTAGCTGCAAAGGCTTGAACAGTTACTATAAAAAATAATGATAAAAAAATATATTTACACTTGCATGGTAAAGTGATAAATTAGACTTATTGTAAAGTAACAAAGGAGAGATAAACATGTTTCAGATTAATGATAACTTTCAGAAATTACCGGGAAGCTACCTTTTCAGCACAATAGCTAAAAAGGTTGCAGCTTATCAGGAGGCAAATCCGGATAAAGAGATAATAAGGCTTGGAATCGGCGATGTAACACAGCCGCTTGCACCTGCTATCATCGATGCACTGCACAAGGCTGTTGATGAGATGGGAAATGCAGCTACATTCCACGGATACGCACCTGACCTCGGATATGAGTTCCTCAGAAAAGCAATTTCAGACAACGACTACAAGGCAAGAGGATGCGATATTTCAGCTGATGAGATTTTTGTTTCAGACGGAGCAAAGAGTGATTCAGCCAACATCCAGGAGCTTTTCTCAGCAAACAGCCGCATCGCTGTTACAGATCCTGTTTACCCTGTATATGTTGATTCCAATGTTATGGCAGGAAGAACAGGCACATATGATGCTCAGACAGAGACCTGGAGCAATGTAATCTATATGCCGTCAACAGCAGATAACGGCTTTGTTCCGGAGCTTCCAAAGGAAGTACCGGATATGATTTATCTGTGTCTGCCAAACAACCCAACAGGAACAACTCTCAAAAAGGAGCAGTTACAGGTATGGGTCGATTATGCAAACAAGAATGGTTCAGTCATCATCTTTGATGCAGCCTACGAGCATATATCAGCGAAGCAGATGTGCCACATTCAATCTATGAGTGTAACGGTGCAAAGACATGTGCCATCGAGCTTAGAAGCTTCTCAAAGAACGCCGGCTTTACAGGCGTGCGTCTTGGCTTCACAGTAGTACCTAAGGAGCTTAAGTGTGGTGATGTATCACTTCATGCTATGTGGGCACGCCGTCACGGAACCAAGTTCAACGGTGCACCATACATCGTGCAGAGAGCAGGCGAGGCAGTTTACTCAGAAGCCGGAAAAGCACAGCTTAAGGATCAGGTAGCATACTACATGAACAATGCAAAGACAATAAAGACAGGTCTTGCAGAGGCAGGCTTTACAGTATACGGCGGAGTAAATGCACCATACATCTGGCTCAAGACACCGGATCAGATGACATCATGGGAGTTCTTCGATTATCTGCTTGAGAATGCCAACGTGGTAGGTACACCTGGCTCAGGCTTTGGACCAAGCGGAGAGGGCTACTTCAGATTGACTGCTTTCGGAAACTATGAGAACACAGTAAAGGCACTTGAGAGAATCAAGGCACTGTAAAAATAAATCAGGTCAAATAAAAATACCGTCAGGGAGATGTTCCCTGACGGTATTTTTTGTCTTTGAAATTTACATAAAGTGTAATTACTGTATACTTTTCAGCAACAAAAACTTTATGTGAAAAAGCATGATTTAGTTCTTCTTGAAACCGGCTCTCTTACGAAGAGTAGGGTCAAGAATCTTCTTTCTGATTCGAAGGCTCTCAGGTGTTACCTCAAGAAGCTCATCTGTATCAATAAAGTCGATAGCCTGCTCAAGGCTTAATACTCTAGGTGGTACGAGTGTGAGTGCCTCATCTGCTGATGAAGAACGTGTATTTGTAAGATGCTTCTTCTTACATACGTTGAGCTCGATGTCCTCGGCCTTTGAACACTGTCCGATAACCATTCCGGAGTAAACCTTGGCACCCGGTCCGATAAAGAGTGTTCCTCTCTCCTGTGCAGAGAAGAGTCCGTATGTTACAGCCTCACCTGACTCAAAGGCAATGAGTGAACCTGTTGCACGGTATGCAATCTCACCCTTGTATGGCTCGTAGCCGTCAAACATGGTGTTTAAGATTCCGTTACCCTTTGTATCGGTCATGAACTCACCACGGTATCCGATAAGTCCACGTGCAGGGATATGGAACTCGAGTCTGGTGTATCCGCCTGCGATAGAGCCCATATTTCTAAGCTCGCCCTTGCGCTGCTGAAGCTTTGAGATGACAGCTCCTGTAAACTCGTCAGGCACATCGATGTAAGCAAGCTCCATTGGCTCAAGCTTCTTGCCGTTTTCGTCATACTTGTAGAGCACCTCTGCCTTACTTACAGCGAATTCATAACCCTCACGGCGCATGTTCTCGATAAGCACTGAAAGGTGAAGCTCTCCACGTCCGGAAACCTTGAAGGAATCAGGTGAGTCAGTATCCTCGACACGCAGTGAAACATCAGTGTTGAGCTCGCGAAGGAGTCTGTCACGGATGTGACGGCTTGTGACAAATTTACCTTCCTGTCCTGCAAGAGGGCTGTTGTTTACGATGAAGTTCATAGAGATTGTAGGCTCTGAAATCTTCTGGAAAGGAATAGCCTCCGGTGCTTCCGGTGAGCAAATTGTATCTCCGATGTGGATATCTGCGATACCTGAGATTGCTACAATCGAACCGATGTTAGCCTCGGCTACATCTACCTTGTCGAGTCCGTCAAACTCGTAAAGTTTGCTGATACGGACCTTCTCAAGCTTGTCAGGGTCGTGGTGGTTTACAACGACAGCCTCCTGATTGACCTTGATTTTACCGTTATCCACTTTACCGATTCCGATACGTCCTACATACTCGTTGTAGTCGATTGTACTGATAAGAATCTGTGTGTTGGCATCAGGATCACCTGTTGGAGCAGGGATGTAGTTTACGATTGTTTCGAAGAGAGGAGTCATATCCTTTCTCTCGTCGTTCAAGTCCTTCATGGCATAGCGTCTCTGGCTGACGCGAAAACGAATGGGCAGTCAAGCTGCTCCTCAGAAGCATCGAGATCCATGAAGAGCTCTAATACCTCATCGATGACCTCATTAGGACGTGCCTCCGGACGGTCAATCTTGTTGACGCAGACAATGATAGGCAGCTTGAGTGCAAGAGCCTTCATAACTACGAACTTGGTCTGTGGCATAACACCCTCGAAGGCATCAACCACGAGGATAACTCCGTTTACCATCTTAAGAACACGCTCTACCTCACCGCCGAAGTCAGCATGACCCGGAGTGTCGATGATGTTGATTTTGATGTCCTTATACTGAATAGCTGTGTTTTTGGAGAGGATTGTGATACCTCTTTCACGCTCGATGTCGTTTGAATCCATTACTCGATCCTGAACTTCCTGATTGTCACGGAACACACCGCTTTGCTTAAGAAGCTCATCTACAAGTGTTGTTTTACCATGATCAACGTGGGCAATAATTGCTATATTACGAATATCGTCTCTTGTTGTTTTCATATTTTCCTTCTTTCTTTAATAAATAAAGCTAAGTTTGCAACTAACTTATTCTATCATAATTTTTCCAATGTGCAAGTTTTCATTGAAAGTTTTTATAAAATTAAGTGAAATGTTATTGGATTTGTCGACATTATTTGATAAAATATACTTTGTGGAAATGTTAAAAATAGCTGGAAAAACATTTTACAAAAGGAAGGGAGACAAAAATTCATGGCAGATAAAATGTTTGAAAACAACCAGGTATCAATAATCGGAGAAATCGTTTCAGATTTTCAGTTTAGTCACGAGGTGTATGGTGAGGGCTTCTATATGATGGAGGTTTCGGTCAGAAGGCTTTCAGATTGCATGGACTATATTCCGGTGATGGTGTCAGAGAGGCTTATCAATGTGGAGGGTGACTACATAGGCAAAAGCGTATATATAGGCGGGCAGTTCCGCTCATTCAACAGGCATGAGGAGAAGAAGAACAGACTGGTGCTGTCTGTTTTTGCAAGAGAGCTTGAGGTATTGGACAGTGATTATGATGAGGATGCAGCCAATCAGATTTTCCTTGACGGCTATATCTGCAAGGAGGCTATATACAGGAAAACACCGCTTGGACGAGAAATTGCAGACCTGCTTGTGGCAGTGAACCGCTCATATGGCAAGTCAGACTATATTCCATGTATCTGTTGGGGAAGAAATGCCAGATTTGCGTCGACCTTTGAGGTGGGTACACATGTGCAGATATGGGGCAGAATCCAGAGCAGAGACTATGTGAAAAAGCTCAGTGAGACACAGGTGGAGCAGCGCACGGCGTATGAGGTTTCTGTTAGCAAGATTGAGGCATAGTATTTTAAATGGACAGTAACTACGGATTTGTGATTTTCCCGAAAATTTGCAATAATAGTCAGATTGTGGTATTTTACTAGATATTATTGGTTAATGCTTGTAATTGTTGATGTTTACATCAGGTGTAAACTGTAATGATTATATATCAGGCAGAAAAGCTATGTGTATGGAGGCATGATTATTATGGAAAACGGTGCAGTACAGATTTATTATGGCGAGGGACATGGCAAGACAAATGTCGCTATAGGAAGTGCAATATGTGCTGCCTGTGAGGGTAAACAGGCTGTCGTTATTCAGTTTCTAAAGGGTAAAAAGGAGCCGGAATTTTTGAAAAAGCTTGAGCCGGAGGTGAAATTCTTTAATTTTTCAAGAGCCGGAATACTCTTTGAGCAGCTTGATGAGGAGAGTAAGCAGGAAGAAATCATGAATATCAAGAATGGCTTCAACTATGCAAAGAAGGTTATATCAACAGGTGCTGACATGGTTGTTGTGCTTGATGAGATGCTGGGGCTTTTGGATTTGCATCTGATTTCAAAGGAGGAGCTGTCGGATATGCTTGCTTCAAGGCTGATGATGTGACCGTGATTATGACAGGCAGAGTACTTGACGATGGAATAAGGGAAATGGCGGATGAGATTTATAATATCGCGTCCGAAAAATAATAAGAAATATTGTCATGTGAGTTGACAATGCACAGGCGTGGTGATATTATTAGTGCAAGTGTGAGGCAGTTATATCATCTGCTGTATACGAATAATTTGATTAACAGATAGAGTCGCGCGACTTATGAGTAGCTTTCCGGATGCCGCAGGGGCAGTTGATGGGAGATGAAAGGAATAGCGCCGAAGGGATTTATCATCTGCGGATATATCTCTGGGCATATGGCGAACAGCCTTATGACTGTCATCAGATTTGATGGGGAGCTATCGTGATTCATGAAGAATTGGGACCGGCTCTAAGGAGCCGGTTTTTTAGCGCTTAGAGGCAGACAGCGGCATACTTATACGTTAAGAGAATCAAATATCGAATAAAGAAAAGCAAGAAGGAGATAAAATCATGGCAATTTTCAAAGGAGCAGGAGTAGCAATTGTTACACCTATGTACGATAACGAGGAGGTTAATTACGACAAGCTCGAGGAGCTTATCAATATGCAGATTGATAATGGCACAGATGCTATTATCATTGCAGGCACCACAGGCGAGAGTCCATGTCTGTCAATGGAGGAGCATGCAAAGGTTATAAAGGCTGCCGTAGAGTTTACAAAGCATCGTGTACCTGTAGTAGCAGGCACAGGCTCTAACTGCACAAAGACAGCTATGCAGCTTTCAAAGGAGGCTGAAGAGTTTGGTGCAGACGGACTGCTCGTTGTCACACCATACTACAACAAGGCTACTCAGGCAGGTCTTGTGAGCCACTATTCGCAGATTGCAGACAGCACAAAGTGTCCTATTATCGTATACAACGTACCGGGACGTACAGGCTGCAACGTGCTTCCGGAGACTATGGCAGAGCTCTTTAAGACAAAGGAAAATATCGTGGGACTCAAGGAAGCTACAGGAAATCTGGCACAGGCTTCAAAGACAATGTATCTGACAGACGGAAAGCTTGATATGTACTCAGGCGAGGATGGTCTCGTAGTGCCTCTTATGTCTATCGGAGCAATCGGTGTAATCTCAGTATGGAGCAATGTAGCCCCTGCAAAGGTACACAATATGTGCGACAGCTTCTTCAAGGGCGATTTACAGACAGCTTAGAGCTTCAGAGAGAGGCTCTTCCACTTGTGGACGCACTCTTCTCAGAGGTAAATCCAATTCCTGTAAAGAAGGCTATGAACCTGATGGGTATGAATGTCGGACCTCTTAGAAGCCTATGTGCGAGATGGGTGAGGATAATGCAAGGAAGCTTGCTGAGGTCATGAAGGCTTATGGCTTAAAGCTTGCATAGTACAACAAGAAAGGATACGATAAAATGACAAAGGTAATTATGAATGGCTGCAACGGCAAAATGGGACAGACTATCACAGAAATCTGTAAGGCTGATGCGGATATCGAGATTGTAGCCGGTATTGATTTATATGATGGAATAGACAATGACTATCCTGTTTTTTCGAGCATCGACAAATGTGATGTGGACGCTGATGTGGTCATAGATTTTTCCAATGCCAAGGCTGTTGATGGAGTGCTGGACTATTGTGTGGACAAGCAGGTTCCTGTTGTTTTATGCACTACCGGTCTTAGTGATGAGCAGCTTGCAAAGGTTGAGGAGTGCTACAAGAAGGTGGCAGTGCTCAAGTCTGCAAACATGTCACTTGGCATAAACACTCTTATGGCTCTTCTCAAAAAGGCTGCACAGGTTTTCGCACCGGCAGGCTTTGACATGGAGATAGTTGAGAAGCATCACAATTTAAAGCTTGATGCACCTTCAGGTACTGCGCTTGCGCTTGCTGATTCCATCAACGAGGCTATGGATAACGAGTATCACTATGTTTACGACCGCAGCCAGCGCAGAGAGAAGCGTGATCCTAAGGAAATTGGTATTTCTGCTGTCAGAGGAGGAAGCATCGTCGGTGAGCACGAGGTACTTTTCTGTGGACAGGATGAGGTGATTGAGTTTAAGCATACTGCTTACTCTAAGGCTGTTTTTGCGAAGGGTGCTGTTGAGGCTGCCAAGTTCCTTAAGGGAAAGGGTGCAGGTCACTACGATATGGCGGATGTTATTGCAGCTAAGTAGATTGAGTGAATTGCTTCATTGTGGCGATAGGTCGGGCGTAAGCTCCGGACAACGGGATGCACACGCACTCTCCCAGGGCGCTACGCTACGTGGCTAAGATTCTGTACGAAATTATGCTTGATGGGTTTCTATGCTTGACGAAACCGTCGAAACGCGCCGTCCGTGGCGCGGTTCTCCTCACCCCTGCGTCCATGCAGGGGTGTTTCTGCGCTTCATGGGCATAATTTCTACAGTATCTAAGCCACTTCGCTATTCGTGCCTCGGGAGAGTGCGTGTGCACCCCGGTGCCCGGGGCTTACGCCCTTACGTTGTGGCGTGATAATGAGTGCTACGGTAACACCTCGGGGCTCGGTGTTACGGGATTGTGTTTGATGGTTACTGTTCACACCTAACAGTGTGACCAGCAGCGCTTGATGTACGAATATGAGTACACTTGCGGATTTTGCTTGATTTATTGGGGAGTGCGTATTATATTAAATATTATAAAAACACAACAGGGGAGCTGGTATTTAGCCGGCTGAGAGTAGACTGGTAGTGTCTTGACCCATAACCTGATTTGGATAATGCCAACGTAGGATAATATCGCACGATTTTTAGGCGGATATACTCATTGGCGGTATATCCGCTTTTTGAATGTGTGGGTGATTATGAATAGTTGTAAAGAGATACAGATGAATAATTATATAGAAAAGCTTAAGTCACGCAGTCCTTTGATTCACAACATCACAAATATGGTTACTATCAATGATGTGCCAATATTGAGCTGGCATGTGGGGCCAGGCCTATTATGGCTATGGCACCGCAGGAGATGGATGAGGTCACGGGTATCTGCGATGGGCTGAATCTGAATATAGGCACTCCCTCTGAGGAGCGCTTTGAGGCGATGCGTATTGCTGCGAGGATGGCAGCGAAAAAGAACATTCCTATTGTGCTTGATCTGGTTGGTGTGGGCGTGAGCCGCTTCAGGATGGATTTTGTGATGAGCCTGCTTGACGAGGTGCATGTGGATGTGATTAAGGGCAATTTGTCTGAGGTCAAGGCTGTTATGGAGCATGGCAGGTGCGATGGCGGCGTGGAAGTGACCGATACGGCAGATGAGTCTGATGCAAAGGCGCTTGCGTGCAGGGCGGCCCTGCGATATGGCAGCATCTGTGTGATTACAGGTGAGACCGATTATGTGGCAGAATTATGTGATGAAGCTGATTGCTATGACAATAATGAAAGAAGTCTGATGAGTACTGATGCGATGAGTACCGGTGTGATGGATAATTGTGTAGTGAATGCTGTTGCGTCGGATGCTGACGGATACACGCATAATTACAGGGTAGGAAGCATCACAGGCGGCCATTCTATGATGAAGAGGGTGACAGGCACCGGATGTATGCTTTCAGGGCTCATTTGTGCGTTTGTTGCGGCTGATTGCGATGATAAATACGGTGCAGTCACAGCAGCACTTAGCTGCATGAAGAGTGCAGGCGCTCTTGCTGCCTCTGATATGGCAGAGCACGGCAGAGAGACAAACAGCTGTTATTTCATTAAGCCCGGAAATGCTGCATACCGGGACAGGCTGATTGATGCAGTATATCATATATGCGATGGTGATTATGACTGATGTGAATATCGCTGTATGACAGACAATTGGTATGCAGGTCATGAGTCTTATATTTGGAAAACAACAGGATAAGAGGTAAAAGGTATATATGAACAAAACTGATTTAAAGCTCTACGCTATAACAGACAGGCAGTGGCTGCACGGAGCGAGGCTTTCTGAGCATGTGAAGCTTGCGATAGAGGGCGGTGCCACTATGATTCAGATCCGTGACAAGGATATTCTGAGTACGGATTCTGATGCAGGGCTTAAGGATGAGTATAGTGAGGCTCTTGAGATAAAGAGAATCTGTCATGAGCACAAGGTGCCACTCATCATCAATGATAACGTGCAGTTTGCAATTGATATAGCTGCCGATGGAGTACATCTGGGACAGGATGACATGAATCCGGCGGAGGCCAGGAAGCTTCTTGGAACTGACAAGATAATAGGAGTCACGGCAAAGACCGTGGAGCAGGCAAAGAGGGCAGAAGCTGATGGCGCTGACTATCTGGGAAGCGGAGCTGTGTTTGGCTCTACCACAAAGCTCAATGCAAAGCCTATGACAAAGGAGCTTCTGCGTGAAATCACGGCGGCTGTCGATATACCGGTTGTTGCAATCGGAGGCATAAATGCAGACAATGCGGTCACGCTAAAGGGCACAGGGATTGCAGGAATCGCAGTGGTAGGAGCGATATTTGCAAGCGCAGATATAAAGCTGCAGCCAAGGAACTCGCAGGAATATGCGACAAAATTCTGTAATCACAGTATGACATACTGCTATAACTACAGTAATTAAACAATATTTTGAAGATACTGAACAGTTACGAGAAATCACAACATTCAGTAGAAAGGAGCGTAAATATGCATACAGCACTTATAATTGCGGGAAGCGATTCAAGCGGTGGCGCAGGCGTGCAGGCCGATTTAAAGACCATGCTTGCAAACGGTGTGTTTGGCGAGAGTGTCATCACGGCACTCACGGCACAAAACACCATGGGAGTTGACGCGGTGATGAATGTACCGGCTGATTTTATCGAGGCACAGATGAAGGCTGTTTTTTCGGATATTTTTCCGGATGCGGTGAAAATCGGTATGACATCATCGGTAGATACGATTGAGGCGATTGCCGCAGGTCTTGTAAAATATAAGGCAAAAAACATAGTTCTGGACCCGGTGATGGTCGCTACAAGCGGAAGCAGGCTGCTTGAGGAAAATGCAGCAAACACTCTGATGGAGAAGCTGTTTCCACTGGCTGACATCATCACGCCAAATATCCCTGAGCTTGAGGTGATATCAGGCAGACAGATTGGAAGCACAGATGACATCATAGAGGCATCAAAGGCTGTTTATGATAAATACGGCTGTCCGGTTTTAAGCAAGGGAGGTCATTTCACAGACACAGCATGTGTGTGTGACTATTTGTGGGATGGAAAGCAAATCATCACATTTGAGACCAAAAGAGTGGATAATCCAAACTCACACGGCACAGGCTGCACGCTTTCATCAGCGATAGCCAGCGGCCTGGCAAAGGGACAGCCGCTCGAGCAGGCTGTGGATAACGGCAAGCGATATGTCACGGCATGTTTAAAAGCCATGCTTGATCTGGGACACGGCAGCGGTCCTATGAATCATGGAGCGTTGTTCATACAATGAAATAAGCACATGTTAAATAATTAATAGCAGTAATAATAAGAATAGTAATAACTACTAATTAACAGTAATAAAATAAAGAATAGGAGAGTACAATGAGTAATTACACAACACAGATGGATGCCGCAAGAAAGGGCATCGTAACACCTGAAATTGAAAAGGTAGCAAAGAAAGAGAAGATGGATGTAGACAAGCTGATGGAGCTTGTTGCAAGCGGAAAGGTAGCTATTCCTGCTAACAAGCATCACAAGTCACTTGATGCAGAGGGCGTTGGAAGCATGCTTCGCACAAAAATCAATGTAAACCTCGGTGTGTCAAGAGACTGCAAGGACTATGATGTGGAGATGCAGAAGGTCATGAGCGCTGTAAAGCTTGGAGCAGAGGCTATCATGGATCTTTCAAGCCATGGCAACACACAGCCATTCAGACAGAAGCTTACAAGCGAATGTCCTGCAATGATAGGAACAGTGCCTGTTTATGACAGTGTTATCCACTATCAGCGTGATCTTGCAACACTTACAGCACAGGATTTTGTCGATGTAGTCAGACTCCATGCAGAGGATGGAGTGGACTTTGTCACACTTCACTGTGGAATCACAAGAAAAACGATAGACCAGATTAAAAAGCACAAGCGTAAGATGAATATCGTAAGCCGTGGAGGCAGCCTTGTATTTGCATGGATGTGCATGACAGGAGAGGAAAATCCTTTCTACGAGCACTATGATGAGATACTTGAAATCTGTGAGGAGCACGATGTGACAATCTCGCTTGGAGATGCCTGCAGACCGGGATGCCTGGCAGATGCAACAGATGTATGCCAGATAGAGGAGCTTGTAAGACTTGGAGAACTCACAAAGCGTGCATGGGATCACAACGTACAGGTCATGGTAGAGGGACCGGGACATGTGCCGCTTGATCAGGTAGCAGCAAACATGAAGGTACAGCAGTCAATCTGTATGGGAGCACCATTTTATGTACTTGGACCTCTCGTAACAGATATCGCACCGGGCTATGACCACATTACAGCAGCAATCGGTGGAGCAGTGGCAGCAATGAACGGCGCAGCTTTCCTTTGCTACGTGACACCTGCGGAGCATCTTGCTCTTCCAAATGTGGAGGATACAAAGCAGGGAATTATTGCGTCAAAGATTGCGGCTCATGCAGCTGATATTGCAAAGGGAATACCGGGAGCCAGAGATATAGAATGATAAGATGGCAGATGCCAGACGTGTGCTCGACTGGGATGCACAGTTTGCATGTGCGCTTGATCCGGAGACAGCTAAGGCTATCAGGGATGACCGTCTGCCTGAGGATGACCACAGCGAGGCATGCAGTATGTGCGGTAAGTTCTGTGCTGTGCGAAGCATGAACAAGGCACTTGCAGGAGAGTATATTGATATACTATAACTTTTTAGTACAGAAACGACTCGCAACTGTGAAGGTACTGAACAGTTACGGTATACTTTAAGGTGAGGTAGTAATGGAAAGTAAAAAGAACACTAAAAAAAGAACTCTTTCAATCAGAAAGATTGCCATGGCAGGAGTGCTTGTGGCAGTTGCTGTAGCAGGAAGCTTAATAAGCTTCCCTGTTGCCGGCAGCAAATGTGCACCTGTACAGCACATGGTAAATATATGCGCAGCAGTATTTTTAGGACCTGCATGGGGTGTCGGTGTGGCATTTTGTGCGAGTATTATCAGAAACCTGACAGGACTTGGAAGTCTCATGGCATTCCCGGGAAGCATGGTAGGCGCTCTGTGCTGTGGACTGATGTACAGATTCAGCAAAAAAATCATACCGACATGTATTGCAGAGGCGCTTGGCACAGGCATACTCGGAGGCCTGGCAGCGTATCCTCTTGCAAAATACGTGATGCTTATTCAGCCGGAAGGCATGTTTATATACATAGTGCCATTCCTTATCTCTACAGTGGCCGGAAGCATAGTGGCAGCAATTGTCATGCTGATTTTAAAGAAAAATGGCGCACTGACAGTATTTAAGGAAAATCTTGAGTAATATCCAGGGCTATGGCTTTATAAGAAGCTTCATAAGCTCATCCTGACAGATAGACCTAGAGTAGTGATAGCCCTGAAAGCAGGTGACGTCGAACTGCCTGAGATAGCTCTCAAGGTTATCATTTTCTATGCCTTCAATACATATCTTTAAGTCTGCGGCATTGGCAAAATTAATCATTCCGATTACAAGTGCCTGCTTCTTTTTCTCCTCGAGAATGTCTTTAACAAAGAACATATCTATCTTGATACCCTCTACAGGAAGTTCAAGCATCATCTGAGATGAAGAGCTTCCTGTGCCATAGTCATCCATAGTGATGTGGATTCCGGCTTCCCTGAATGCAGTGACAGTTTTCTTTATCATAGATATAGGCAGATCTCTGCATCGCTCTGTAATCTCTATCCACAGCTGTGAAGCTGGAAAATCATACTCTTTAAGAATTGCCAGAGTATCTTCCACAAAACATTCCTTTTCAAGCTGCTCTGAGGATGCATTTACATTGATGAAGAAGCCGGGTTTTATCTTTGCAAATTTACTGGCTGCGCTTATTGCAGTTCTCATGATATAATTTCCGAGCTCATACATAGCAGGGGTATCCTCAAGCCAGTCGATAAACAGTCCGGGTGGCACCGTGCCAAAAGGCTCCTTTTTCCAGCGCACCAGAGCCTCAGCACCCATTATTTCACCATTGCAAGCCTTTACAATGGGCTGAAACTCTACAAAAAAGCCATCACAGCCATTGATAACCGACTGATGAATGATTTTCATGATATCTATATGCGAGCTGCCATTGAACCTGACCATATCATTGAAAAATAACAAATCAGGGCTGTGAAGCTCCTTCGCGCGGTCTAGAGTGTACTCCACCTTGCTGATGACAGTTGAGGTATCACCATCATAATCCTTGAGAATCAGACACGCAGCATATATATCAAACTCAAATTTAAAGCATTTAAAGAAATACATGGACTTTATTGTATCGGCAATTTTCTGATAGAAGGCCTCGGCCAAGGCACGGTCTGCTTCCTTTACCACAAATACAAACTTGCAATTATTCATATAGTAGGTAGCGGTGCTGCCATCCATCATGTAGATGAACTTGAGCGCAAGCTCACGCTGGATTGCAGTGTTGAAATTGGAACCATACAGTATATTGAACTCATCTATATGACCTATCTCCACCTCGATTATGGCTACAGACCTGTTTTCCATGATATAGCCGTTGATGTCTCTTTCAAACTTTGACTGACCATAAAGATATGTATATGGGTCGATATCCGGAAGGGTATTTTCGTTTCTGAGCACGAGGACATGGTAGCGGTGTCCGTCATCACCGGTAAAAATATCAGAATAAAATCCCATCATATATTCTTTGGTATGCTTTCCCATGCGGACATAAAATATATCATCCGGTTTTTCACCATTTAAGCGATAGCGGATTTCCTGCTTATATTCCGGCAGGTCAACGTCGTTGACACAAGAGCTCAGCTGTTCAAAGAAGCAGGTATGCTCGCCGGCTTCAAAGCCGAAAAAATCAGCTGTCTTGTCCGGTACGTAAGATAAGTCATTATCCAGGTCGGTGATGATAGGATATATCCCGTCTGATAATTCTGAAATTTTATCAATAAATTCCTTGTATATCGTGTTTTCTATCATAAATTAAAACTCCATATGTGTATAATGCACAAAATTCTTTTATTATTATAGCATATGTATGCATTATATACAATAAGTTAGTTGGACTCTAAAAATGATATTTAGGTATGAATCATTAATATAAATTAATGATTTTAGTGTGTCATTTATATATTTGAAGGTATACTGATGACTGAAATATACCATCAGCTGCTTCAAATGCAACGTCACTATCATATTTACCGGCAACAGAGCGGATGGATGACAGACCTATACCATAGTCGTCCCTCTTAGAAGAACGGTATTTTCCGTTTTGGATGGTAACATGTCCGTCAAAGCTGTTGTCCATAGTAATAATAAGTGTCTTATAGTGTACGTGGGCATGCAGTCGGATAAAGTGCGATGATTTCTCGTTCAAAGAATCCAGAGTATCCATGCGTCTGCAGGCTTCTATAGCGTTTTCTATCAGATTTCCAAATACCAGGCACAGGTCATTGTCCAAGGCCGCATCATCGGTTTCCGGAACAATAAGCTTTGTCTCAAGAGCGATATTTTCATTTCTGCATATGGCACTATAGTATGACAGAATGGAATTGACTACCCTGTTTTCGCAATAGCTTGCAGGCGCAGATGGTATGCTGTGGATCAGGGAATCCAGGTATTCATTCAGCTGTTTATTTTCAGTGTTTGCGAGGCCTTTTATTGCAACCAGCTGGTGACGCAGATCGTGGCGCTGCTTCTTAAAAAGCTGTTCGTTTGTTGTGATGAGCGAATTATATTTCTTCTGCTCCAACAGGGAATGCTCAAGGAGATTCATATCAAATATGAGCCTTTCATTCTCACGTTTTATACTGAGCATATCGCTTATATTAAGCCCCATTACAATTCCCATGATTATAATGAAAAGCAGAGTTCCAATCTGGTACAGCAATGACAATGAGGCCACAAATTTTAAATGATAATTGATTATCTCGGCACATGAAGCAAGTGCCAGTATGAATACCGGAACCATCAGCCGTTTTGCCCTGCTGTTTTGGCTGCGAACAGCCTCAAGGATGATGTATGCAGTCAGGAAGCAAAGTATGAGAGGCAAAATGACATGGAACACGTACATGCTCTGGGATAGTGCAACCGTACCGCTAAGCTGTAAGACACAAGCGACAAGGTCAAGCACGGTGAGGAGCTTCGCGATAACTATAATTGGCTTGTCATTCTTAAAACCAACTGCAAGCCTGCAGAAATACAGCAGCGGAATCATCTGCGAGAAAAGCCCTATAAAAGCACACAGATAAAGCAGTGTAGGGTTTTTGACTATGACACCTGTATAATTGCACTCACCGATAGACCACATGCCGGCCATGAGTGAGAAGAATCCAAAATGAAATATCATCTTGCAAACCTCTTTATCGTAGTATAAAAGCATCAGCGAGATAAATATAAACAAAACACCTGCGGCAAGCTCAAGCAGTGCTATAAAGAATGACCATTTATTCAGCTTTAACAGAGTGAAAAATAATGATTTGTATGCTCCGTAGATAGGAGAATATACCGTAAGCGAGCTTCTGGTAACGGGGGACAGATACTCTATACGAAGCTCTGTATCACCCGAATGACCGTCAGTGCCTATCAGGTAACCCTCGGTTGCGGGATCCTTCATATAGGATGGATAGTTTTCGGCCCTGCCAAACTCATATATGAGGTCATCGTCCAGATAGACCTTCGCAGGGGAATAGACAGTTTTTATGTAGATTGGATCATCCTTGTTCAGGTTGATATGAGTGGTGACGGTGACATGTGTGCGCGGCGAAAGGTGCTTAAAGGTATGTGGAAATGTGATTTCTTCTTTATCTGAATCCGAGCCTCCACCACAGCATATGCAGAGCTTACGATAGTGGCTTCAGGATAGCTCGCCTGGCTCATAATCATGTTTTTTGAGGAAAGAAGCAGTATGCAAATCAGTGTAAGCAGTATAATTGTCAGATAGGGAATATTTCGTATAGCGCTAATTTTTTCATAATCCGGGCTCCTTGCAGTGTATTACTTTTGACAGTCTAGCTCATATCAAATCAATAGGAAAGTGCCTTATTTAAGCCCTCTGGTGTGATCAAAGTAGTATCTCTCCAGAGCCTTTTTGGCTTTGCCGGAGAGCTCTCTCTTGATAGGGATATTTGTGTCATCGGCCATCACGAAGCATTTGAGTGAAGTATCAATGCGTGTGACATACGACAGGTTTACCGCGTAGCTTTTGTGCGGCAGAAAAAACAGCTCAGCAGGCAGCTGATCTGAAAGCTCTGAAAGCTTCTCATAGCAGATGATTTCCTCATTTTCTTTTAAATGTATGAAAATCTGCCTGGCTCTTTGCTCTATGTACATGATATCAGAAAGGGCAAGCCTCTCCATATTCTTGTTTCTCTTCACATAAAGAGATGGGGCATCGGATTTCTTCAGCATGGCAAGGTGAAGAATGTTACTTAGCTCAGCTGCAGAAACCGGCTTTTCGATATAGCCTATGGCAGACAGCCTGTAGCTTTCCAAGGCATGCTCCGTGCTTGTTGTGATGAAAGCAACCGGGATATCGGCATCTGTCTCGCGGATTATAGAGACTGCTCGATGCCGGTCATGGAATCTTTCATGTATATATCCATGAGCAGCAGGTCATACTTTCCGTACTCATATGATGCAAGAAAAGAATCTGCATCCGTAAAGACAGTGTATGTATTTTGGATATCGCTGTGGCTGAGAATATCACAAAGCAGCAAGGTCTCTGCAGCTTCGTCCTCGCATACAGCTATATTAAGTGTTTGTGGCATGTTTATTCCTCTGTAGAATGTGAATGATTATAAATAATCATAATATAATATGAAATAAATATCAAATAAATATTGCTATTAAATATCCGAAATGCTAATATAATTATCAGCAGTTAATTAATTATTTTAAGGAGGTTTCAGTTATGAAATACTGTACAAATTGTGGCAGGCAGTTAGCTGATGATGAGGTATGCACATGTCGTCAGCAGGCACAGCCACAGGCACCAAATCAGACACAGGACAACAATGCACAGGTAGATAATGCAGCACAGCAGGCACAGTTTAACGGACAGCCGCAGGGCAGTGCACAGGCACAGTTCAACGGACAGCCGCAGGGCAACGCACAGGGACAGTTCAACGGACAGCCACAGGGACAGTTCAATGGACAGCCACAGGGCAGCGCACAGTCGCAGGCGTTTGATAACTTCACACAGCAGGTGAGTGCAGCAGGACAGCAGCTGCAGAATGACAAAAATGTGGCATCTATCATCACACTCTACAAGGGGCTCATCAAGAAGCCGGCACAGGCAGCAGCAGACTTTGTAAAGAATGCAAATATGGCATCAGGCTTTATATTCATCGGCTTATTTGCATAGTAGAGGTAGTGCTTTCTGTAGTATATCTGTTATCAAGCGTGATTGGCAGCATAGGCGGCTTCGGCTTCTCATTCTACCCGGCAAGCTTCTTTGAGGGAATCTTCTCAGGAATAGTAGGAGAGGCAGTGAGGGTGCTCATCCTTGCAGCAGTCATTCTGGTTGTATTAAACGCAGTGCAGAAGGATAAAAAGGTGACATTTGCACAGACACTCTCAGCAGCATGTCTGTATGATGCAGTATACCTTCCGATTATCCTGGTGGCAGCAATCATTGACATAATCCCGTTCCAGTTCTTTGGCAATGTGAGCAGCTGGCTGCATACATTTGCGGGAGTAGTAGGATATGTAAGCATATTCTTTGGAGTAAGGGCAATAGAAGAGGATGACAACAAGCTTCCACTCGTGTGTGGACTGGCATTCCTTGCAACAGCCATTGGTTCAACAATTGTAAATGCTATTTTCTAATTTAATATTTGATTTAACATATCTGATTTAATATATCAGAAATAGCCGGATCCTGTGAGATTTTCTTGCAGGATCTTTTTTTATTTCTGGCTTCGAATAGCTATCATATATCTTACGATTTGTCAAGTACGAGTTTTGACACTTTTTGTGTAAATTGTCGTTGTTATTGCCATGCGCGGAATTGATGTATAATGATAATTAGATTAATTTGTTTAGTTAAAAACTAGCTGAATATATGAGTCAATGATAATATGAATTCTATAATAAGCAGGTTTATAAAACTCGGGAAGAGAGGCACCTATGACGCATAAAATCAAGGTACAGATGTTTGGCAATTTCAGAATGGACTATAACGGAGCACCATTTGTGGCGGAAAAAATGCATAAGGAAAGCCAGTTCAACCGCATGATGCAGGCTTTGATACACTATTCTGACTGCGGAATAGCAAAGGATAAGCTCGAGGAAATAGTAATCGGTGAGCGTGATATAGATGCACCTCACACGGCACTAAGAGTTATTGTATACAAGACAAAGCAAAAGCTCGCACAGCTCGGACTGCCGGGAAAGAACCTTATATATTTGGAGGGAGGCATATATTACTGGACTCCGGATATAGAGATAGAAGAGGATGCAGCAGAGTTTGAGAAGCTCTATAATGAGGCCTGTGCACTGGAAAAGCAGATGCCACAGGAGCCGGAGAGTGCAGAGACAGTGTGTGATGAGCGGATAAAGGAAATAGAAGACAATATGCTTGAGCTGTACGTAAAAGCACTATATCTGTACAAGGGAGAGTTTTTGGCGGCATATACAGGCGAGACGTGGATAGCACAGGAGGCCAGACGCTATCACACCATGTTTGAGAAAATCATAAATGAAGCTGCGTACATACTGCGAAAGAGAAAACAATTCAAGGGACTGGAGAAGATCGGAGTATATGCGGCAAAGGTCGACCCGTTCAATGAGTGGGAGGAGCTCATCATGGAGGCGATGGTAGAGACCAGGCGCTATGATGAGGCGGAAGAGTTATACACGGATGTCGTGGACTATTATCTCAGGGAGTGTGGTATTTATCCATCTTCAAGACTCTTGGAAATCCTTGAGAAATACAGTAATCAGATGAATCATGCACATGAGATACTGGAAAACATCCAGGAGGGCATGAACGAGCAGGAGGAAACGGAAAGAGGCGGATATTTCTGCAGCTATCCGGTATTCAAGGGAATATACCAGGCGTCCATCCGTATTATGAAGCGCACAAGGGTACCTGTATATCTCATGCTCTGTACTCTGGAGGACGAGGAAGGCAGACAGGTACAGGGCGAGACAAAGATGAACAAGTATTCAAGCAGCTCAAGAAGTGCGTCGGTGAATCAATCCGCTACAGTGACATATATACCTCGTATGGAAAGGTGCAGTTTCTTATCATGCTTATCGGAATCAAGCGTGAGGACTGCGAGATAGTAAAAAAGAGAATCAACCGCCAGTTCGCAAAGAAAAATCCGAGAGCTGCAGAGAAATATCATGTGAACAGTATAGTTTGTGAGTTGTAAAGGGAATAGTACAAATCGGTTGGAAAAGCTGCAAGGTGCTGTTACATAATTAGAGGAAGATTTAATTTGATTATTTTATATATTATGGAGAAAATGTTATGAATGGTAAAGACAAGATATCAGTAATTATTCCATGCTACAATGTGCAAAAATATATTATGAGATGCTTCGATTCAATTTACAGCCAGACATATGGCTTTGAAAATCTCGAAGTGATACTCATAGATGATTTATCGACAGACAATACATGGTCTATATTAGAATCCTTACAAAGACAATACCCGGAGAATGTTATATCTCTTAAAATACAGAAAAAAGGAAAGTGTGGCGGTGCACGTAATCTGGGAATGGATATCTGCACCGGCAAATATATCACATTTGTGGATGCGGACGATTATGTGCATCCGGATATGCTCAGGGTGCTGTATGATAGAATGACAGAGGACGATTATGATGTGGCACAGTGTGGTGTATCGTGCTTTAAAGCAGATAAGCCAAATGTATTAGAAGTAAATGATTTTGAAATTCAAAGGCTTGATTTGGATAATGTTGATAATAGGAAAAATCTCATTATAGGTCTGACCGGATTTACTAATGTAACAGCATGGGCAAAACTATACTCAACCAAATTCATAAGAGAACATAATCTAAGATTTATAGAAGATGTATATTATGAGGATACACATTTTTCTATGCTTTGTGTGTTACTTGCAAAGAAATATTGTAAGGTGCAATCGACATTATACTATTACTTTGAGAATACAGAGGGCATTATACGTTCTGAAATTAGCAATGCAAAGATTCGGGATGCTAAGATTATTATGGATCATATAAGGCGGGCTATTCAAAGTAGAAAAGCAGAACTGGGAAATGTAATTGAGCAGTGTTATTGTGAAATCCAGACATTTTTGTTATGGCACCAATATATTGAGCCATATAGTAGAATAGAAACCTTTATGAATAGGGAACTTGATATTTGCAAAGAAGAGTTCTTAAAGAGTGAACCGGATATATTTAATAATCCATATGTGAGGGCTTTTTCAGATGATGCGGTATTGAAAAGAATGTCAAAGCTGAGAGCAACTGCGAAAAGAATGAATAATGTATGCTTTTTAGATAATGCAATACATATCTGTCTTGGTATACATGATAAGGATGGAAATTACAGTGTCTGGGCTGGAACAACGATGCAATCCATTGTTGAAAATACAAAAGCACCAATAGTTTTTCATATATTACATGATGACACATTGAATGAAATGAATAAAAATAAGCTGAGTCTTATTGCTGATAATAGTGGAAACGGCATAGAATTTCATCATTTTAATCCAGACATTTTTGGCTCATTGGCTGATTCAATGAATAGATTTACAATTGGAACAATGTTCAGAATTATGTTGCCCGATATTATGCCGGATTTGAAAAAAATAATATATTTGGACTCTGATTTGTTTGTAAATACAGATATTGAAGAATTATGGAACCTAAATATAGATAATTATTGTCTGGCGGCTGCTCAGGATTGTTCGACAATAAGAAATTGGGGAACTCCATACGCTGTAGCAGCAGGGCAGACAAGCCGAGACAGATATTTTAATGCAGGTGTTCTTTGCATGAATCTTGACAATATCAGGAAAAATGGAAGCCTGTTTCAACAGGTTATGGATTATCTGAACGATAATCCACGGACATGGCTTCCTGACCAGGATGCTTTAAATGCCATATTCAGCGGAAAAACCTTAATGGTAGATGAGAAATGGAATTATTTTATTGATGAGGCAAGAAAAAATAATGAGAAAGCAGAGAAAAAAATATATCATTATGCTGCAACCCTGTTGATGTTGCATACAAATAATGAAATTGACAGAGCATACTATTTCACAATACTGAGAACCCCATGGGGAGAGCAGATGGCGGATGGCTTATTGAGTAGATCTATGGGGAGAATTGTTGATAGAACAGGTATGCTGGAGAAGCTGCTAAAAAAAGCTACTCAAAACAATATACGACTCGTATTCTATGGTGGAGAGAATAGCTCTATAAGGAATGCAATGAGGCTATTAAACAGAGAATTCGATAGCTGTGAATGGTATGAGCATTTAGAAGAGAATGAGATTGTCTGTGATGATAATACGGTCTATATAGTTTCAGCGGATGCGGACGATGGTAATGGATTGGAAATACTTGCAAATGCCGGATTAGAAAACGGTGAGAATTATTTTATAACACAGAGGTTTTTACATTATACAGAGGGTGGGTTCGCCCTATGATTTTTATTATTGATGAATTAGATAGGTTTGAGAAAAATATAATAGAGCTGGCAGAAAATGTGGGATTTAAAGAATGCAAAACAATAGAAGCCATAGATTTGTTTTGTGGCATATCTGAAAAAAACGATGTGCTTAAGGAAAAAGACAGGTATTATGCATTCATAGATATCCCTCAATATTGGAGTGTTCGTGCAGATGGGCTAAATGGTGCTATATATGATAATAAAACCAAAAAGGCAAACATCTATTTTAAGAATCCTATAGAGAAAAGAATGGTCAGCAGAGTCGAGTGGATTGACAGGAATAATACAGTATATAAAGTAGATTATTACAACAAATACGGATATAAGTATTGTTCAAAGAATGTGAGCGGTGGCAATGTTACAGGCAGGGAATTCTATGATAGAAATGGTGACATTAAAGTATTAGAACAGACAGGTCCAAAGACATATACCACTTTTGGCACCGGCATTAGTCCGAAGAGCTATAGAGGCTTTGCTGATTATCTGGAAGCTTATCTTAAATCTAATAAAATATATGATGAAAATATATGGCTGACAAGTGATGAGATATTGAATAAATTTGCCGGGGATTATGGTGATTTTAAAATATCTTACCTGCCACAGAATAGATTAAACTCAGATTTGACAGAAACAAATCAGACTAACACATCATTTCGAATACTGTGCAGTGAAGAACAGCAGGTCAATTGGTAATGACTGAGGCAAAATAAAATAGGGATTGTTAAATAATAGTCAATGTGGTATAGTTTTCTTCGAACGGTATTCGAAGGAAACTGTATCATGGAGGATGTGTTGTCACCTTATGACAGAGCATATCCGGCAGACACAATAAGCCAAAGCGCATTGCTGTATCAGAATATGAAGCAGGCAGCAAAGTGACAGGCGCGCACAGGATAAATCGACCGCACCATACGGCACATGGCGGAGATTATATCGGCTGCGATATAGGAATGGTCTGACCGGCTTGGAAAGAAGGTGGTAGCATGAAAATAGGCATAATCGGCGCAGGCAGAGTGGGCTGTTCTATAGGTAAATACCTAAGGACAAAGGACATAGAGCTTGCAGGCTATTATGACGTGGATTCTGTGGCAGCTAAGGAGGCTGCGGAGTTTACAAGGACAGAGAGCTTTGATTCGCTAAAGCAACTGGCGGATCAATCACAGATTATATTTATCACCACACCGGATTCATTTATTATACCGGTTTGGGAACAATTAAAAGAACTGTCTCTAAGGAATCAGATTATATGTCATTGCAGTGGCGCATTATCATCCGATTCATTTTCCGGAAGGGAGAGCATGAGCGTATCATGCTGTTCAATTCATCCAATGTTACCGTTCAGTAACAAATTTTCATCATATGAGCAATTAAATAAAGCATTTTTCACAGTGGAAGGGCAGGATGCTGCGGTTGAAGCAATATCCGGGCTGTTTAGTTCTATTGGAAATGAGGTATGCCGCATTGATGGCACCAAAAAGGCAAAATACCATGCAGCAGCGAGCATTCTGAGCAATCAGGTGATTGCTGTCCTTGACATGGGCTACACTCTTTTGGAGGACTGTAGCTTTACAAGGGATGAGGCGCTAAGAGCCACAGGTCAGCTTGTGATGCGCAATATCGAAAATGTACTTGAAGCAGGCTGTGACGGCGCACTGACCGGGCCAATCGAGAGAAACGATATTGAAACAGTGAAAAAGCATATCGCATGTATGCAAAATGACGATAGTGATGATGTCAGATTGTACAAAATGCTAGGTACAAAACTGGTAAATATTGCTGAAAAAAAGAATCCTGATAAGGATTACACTCAGATGATGGAATTGCTAAGATGCTGACAATACCGTGAATTTATAAAAAATGGATTGTTGCAGAAAGACAGAGGGATTGGACAATGAAAAATACAGTAGTAACTTTTAAACAGGCAAAGGAAAAGGGCGAGAAGCTCACGATGCTCACAGCGTATGATTATTCGACTGCCAAGCTGATAGATGAGCCGGAATCAATGCGATTTTAGTGGGAGATTCACTCGGCATGGTGGTGCTTGGCTATGAGGATACACTTTCAGTGACTATGGAGGATATGATTCATCACAGCGCAGCTGTTTCAAGGGGTATAAAGGATACACTGCTCATCACAGATATGCCTTTTATGTCATATCAGACATCAGTATATGATGCGGTGGTCAATGCAGGACGACTCGTGAAGGAAGGTCATGCACAGGCTGTCAAGCTCGAGGGCGGCAGGGAGGTATGTCCACAGATAAAGGCTATTGTGGATGCGTCAATTCCGGTATGTGCACATTTAGGCTTACACCACAGTCAGTAAACGCATTTGGCGGCTTTAAGGTGCAGGGCAAGGGTGAAGAAGCAGCACAGAAGCTCCTTGACGAGGCACGCGCAGTCGAGGAAGCAGGAGCATTTGCAGTGGTGCTCGAGTGCGTGCCAAAGGCACTTGCCAAAAAAATCACAGAGAGCATAAGCATACCTACAATCGGTATCGGAGCGGGAGCAGACTGCGACGGCCAGGTGCTCGTATATCAGGATATGCTTGCCATGTATGCAAACATGAAGCCGAAATTTGTAAAGCAGTTTGCACAGGTCGGAAAAGAGATGAATGAGGCATTCACAGCCTACAAAAAGGCTGTTGAGGAGGGAAGTTTCCCAGGTGAGGAGCATACCTTTAAGATGGATGAGACAATAATTGACAAACTGTACTAATATCGAAGAATAGTTACGAAGCATAGAAGAATAAGGAGACATAAAATGTTAATATACGGACAAATCAAACAGGTTAGAGAAGCAGTAAAGGAATGGAAGAGAGAAGGCAAAAGTGTAGGCTTTGTACCTACAATGGGCTACCTCCACGAGGGACACAAGAGCTTAATCGATGCGGCAAGACGTGAGAATGACAAGGTTGTAGTGAGCATTTTTGTAAATCCAATGCAGTTTGGCCCTACAGAGGATTTAGACAGCTATCCACGTGATTTAAACAGGGATGCAAAGCTTTGTGAGGATGCGGGAGTTGACATTATTTTCCATCCGGAGGCTGATGAGATGTATGCAGACGGCTTCTGCTCATATGTGGATATGAATGGCCTCACCACTGAGCTTTGTGGAAAAACAAGACCGATTCATTTCAGAGGTGTGCAGACAGTTGTACTGAAGCTGTTTCACATTGTGACACCTGACCGCGCATACTTTGGACAGAAGGATGCACAGCAGCTTGCGGTCATAAAGCGTATGGTAAAGGATTTAAATGTTGACACAGAAATCATCGGCTGCCCAATCATCCGTGAGGAGGATGGACTGGCAAAGAGCTCAAGAAACACATATCTGAGCGCAGATGAAAGACAGGCAGCGCTTGTACTGAGCAGAAGCTTAAAAATCGGAAAGCAGCTCGTAGACGCAGGCGAGAAGAGCGCAAAAGTGGTAAAGGATGCAATTACAGCAGAGATAAACAAGGAGCCGCTTGCGAAAATTGATTATGTGGATGTGGTTGATTTTGACACAATCACACCTGTTGACGAGATTAAGGGAACAACACTCGTGGCTATCGCTGTCTATATCGGAAAGACAAGGCTGATTGATAATTTTATCGCGTAGTAGGACAAGAATGATATATGAAAAAGAGGTATAAAAAATGAATTATACAATGCTTAAAGGCAAAATACACAGAGCAGTGGTCAAGCAGGCTGACTTAAACTACGTGGGAAGCATCACTGTAGATACAAAGCTGCTTGAGGCAGCGGGCATCTTAGAGTATGAGATGGTTCAGATTGTCGATGTGGAAAACGGAAACAGATTCGAGACCTACACCATCGCAGGAGAGCCGGGCTCGGGCCATGATATGCTTAAACGGTGCAGCAGCCAGACAGGTTGGCAGTCGGTGACCATGTGATACTCATGTGCTATGCACAGATGACACCTGAGGAAGCAAAGGAGCATCATCCGAAGGTAGTGTTTGTGGATGATGAAAACAAGATAGCGCGTGTGACAAATTATGAGAAGCACGGAAAGCTGACGGAAGATTTTATTTGATTTCTGAACATTTACACAGCATTAGGAATATAGAAAAGTTTCGTTAGTAAACAATAGAAAAATCAAGTCTGCTGTAGTATAATTATTTATCATAAATGAGGGTCAAAATACCTTTTGACCCTCATATCATGTATTTATGTGGGAGGTAAATATGTATACAGCAGACGAAAAGAGATATGACACAATGAAATATAACAGATGCGGCAGGAGCGGACTGAAGCTTCCTGTTGTATCACTTGGCTTATGGCACAATTTCGGTGATTTTTCATCATACGACAACATGAAGCAGATGTGCTTCACAGCCTTTGACCACGGCATCACCACTTTGACCTGGCAAACAACTATGGCCCGGAATATGGCAGCGCAGAGAAGCACTTTGGGCTTATCCTGAAGGAGCATCTGTCAGCATACCGCGACGAGCTCATCATCAGCTCAAAGGCAGGCTATGATATGTGGAAGGACCATACGGCAACTGGGGCAGCCGCAAGTATCTGATTGCAAGTCTTGATCAGAGTCTTAAGAGAATGGGACTCGACTATGTGGATATCTTCTATCATCACAGAATGGACCTGAGACACCGCTTGAGGAGACAATGGGAGCACTCGACCAGATAGTAAGGAGCGGAAAAGCACTCTATGTCGGATTGTCAAATTATGATGGCGAAACCATGAAGAAAGCCTGCGAGATTCTTACTGATTTGAAATGTCCGTTTATCATCAACCAGAATTCATACAATATCTTCAACCGTACAATAGAGCAAAACGGCTTGAAGCAGGCTGCAAGAGAGTGCCAAAAGGGCATCATCTCATTCAGCCCGCTCGCACAGGGCATGCTCACAGACCGTTACCTGAACGGCATTCCGGAGGACAGCCGTATAAAGACAGACGGCCGCTTTTTGAATCAGGAAAAGCTCACTCCACACATCGGGCAGATTAAGAAGTTAAATGATATGGCCGCAAAACGTGGTGAGACACTTGCACAGATGGCTCTCAAGTGGGTGGTAAAGGATGATGACGTGACAAGTGTGCTTGTCGGCGCCTCAAAGCCACAGCAGATTCTTGAAACTTAAAGGTTATGGAGGGCGCAGGCTTCTCTGAGGAAGAGCTTAGGATGATTGATGAGGTTGTGGGAGTGTAAAGATGAAATCAGCAGGGAGTATAGCAACAATTAATGCTATACTCCCTGCTATTATATTTTTGGTTGCAAGAATTTAGTTTATGCTATAAAATATTTATAACTGTATGCAGATATTTAATAATCACAATATCTGTCTGTATAATAAAATATGCATAAAGAGGACGAAAGAATGATCAACAAATTAGTAGACAAAATCAAGAAAACAAACGCACCTATCGTAGTAGTCTCGACCCGATGCTTTCATATGTGCCTGAGCACATCACAAAGAAGGCATTTGATGAGCTTGGAGAGACACCGGCCGGTGCAGCGGAAGCTATCTGGCAGTACAACAAGGCTATTGTGGATGCCACATATGACCTGATTCCTGCTGTAAAGCCACAGATTGCCATGTATGAGCAGTTTGGAGTGGAGGGACTTAAGGCATTCCAGAAGACAGTGGATTACTGTCATGAGAAGGATCTCGTAGTTATCGGAGATGTAAAGCGTGGAGATATCGGCTCAACATCGGCTGCATATGCCACAGGACATCTTGGAAGGGTACAGATCGGCAGCAAGAGCTATTCTGCCTTTGATGAGGATTTTGCCACTGTCAATCCATACCTCGGAACAGATGGTATCAAGCCATTCGTAGATGTATGCAAGGAGGAGAAGAAGGGTATCTTCATTCTTGTAAAGACATCTAATCCATCAAGTGGAGAGTTCCAGGACCGTATGATTGACGGACGCCCATTATATGAGTGGGTAGGTGAGAAGGTTGCAGAGTGGGGAGCTGACTGCATGGGTGATTCATACAGCTATGTAGGTGCGGTTGTCGGCGCAACATACCCTGAGCAGGGTAAGATTCTTCGTAAGGTAATGCCAAAGAGCTTCATCCTCGTACCGGGCTACGGCGCACAGGGAGGCAAGGGCGCAGACCTTGTTCATTTCTTCAATGAGGACGGACTTGGTGCAATTGTCAATTCATCACGTGGAATCATCTGCGCATACAAGCAGGATAAGTACAAGGATATGGGCATCACAGCTGAGAATTTTGCAGATGCATCACGCAAGGCTGTTGAGGATATGATTGAGGATATTTCAGGAGCACTTGCAAATCGTTAATAAGTCATTCAGAAAGCTTAATATATTAACAAACGAAACCAGGGAGATAAAATGGCAGAGAAATTTGAGGAGATTGCAGTTGTAGTTGACCAGAGCTCACTCGGCAATGGCATCTATGACCTCACACTTAAGACAGACAAAATTGCAAAGGCAGCAAAGGCGGGACAGTTTGTATCGGTTTACTCAAACGACAAGAGTAAGCTGCTTCCGCGTCCGATAAGCCTTTGCGGCATAAACAGAGCTGATGACACCATCCGCCTCGTGTACCGTGTAACAGGTGAAGGCACCGGAACAGAGGAGTTTTCAAAGCTTGTCAGGGGCGATAAGGTAAGGATTTTAGGACCTCTTGGAAACGGCTTTACAGTAGAGCCGGGAAAGAAGGCATTTCTTATCGGCGGAGGAATCGGAGTGCCGCCTATGCTGCAGCTTGCCAGGGATATAAATGCAGGCATTGTGCAGACATCAGGTGAAGAAAAAAATTCGGGACAGGCAGGTGCAGTATGCGATATGAACATCGTCATGGGCTATCGCGATGAGAATACCTTCCTGCTTGATGAGTTTAAGGAGCAGGCAGCTTCATTTGTCGCCACAGAGGACGGCAGTGTCGGCACAAAGGGCAATGTCATTGATGCAATAAAGGAGAATGCTCTTGAGGCAGACGTAATTTATGCATGTGGACCGATGCCTATGCTGCGTGCACTCAAGGCTTACGCTACAGAGCATGATATGGACTGCTTTATATCAATGGAGGAGCGCATGGCATGTGGAATCGGTGCATGTCTTGCCTGCGTATGCAAGACAAAGGACAAGGATGCTCACAGCAATGTGAACAACAAGCGTATATGCAAAGAGGGACCTGTGTTTGATGCGAAGGAGGTGGAGCTGTAATGAGTAATATGTCAGTAAATGTGGCTGGTGTTGAGTGGAAAAATCCTGTTACAGTTGCATCCGGCACATTCGGCTCCGGTGCAGAGTACAGCGAGTTTGTTGATTTAAACAGACTTGGTGCAGTCACTACAAAGGGTGTTGCGAATAAGCCGTGGGAGGGTAATCCTACACCGAGAGTAGCAGAGGTGTACGGCGGCATGCTCAATGCAGTCGGACTTCAAAATCCCGGCATCGAGCTTTTCTGCAAGAGGGATATTCCTTTTTTAAAGCAGTTTGATACAAGGATTGTGGTAAATGTCTGCGGTCATTCGCTTGACGAGTATCTTGATGTGGTAAAGCGTCTGGCAGATGAGCCTATTGATATGATGGAAATAAATATCTCATGCCCTAATGTTAAGGAGGGCGGAATTGCCTTCGGAACAGATCCAAAGGGTGTTGAGACAATCACAAGCGAGATTAAAAAATATGCAAAGCAGCCTGTTATCATGAAGCTTTCTCCAAATGTCACAAGCATTGCAGAGATAGCAAGGGCGGCAGAGGCCGGTGGAGCTGATGCGGTTTCGCTCATCAATACAATTACAGGCATGAAGATTGATATAAACAGAAGAAGCTTTGTGTTAGCAAACAAGACAGGCGGCATGAGCGGTCCGGCGGTTCATCCGGTTGCAGTGCGCATGGTTTACGAGACAGCACATGCAGTCAATATCCCGATTATCGGAATGGGCGGTATCACAAATGCTTCCGATGCTATAGAGATGATACTTGCCGGAGCTACAGCAGTCTCAGTCGGCACAGCCAACTTTGTGAATCCAAAGACCACAGAGCAGATAGTGGATGGCATCGCAGAGTATATGGACAGGTATGGAGTAAAGGATATTTCAGAGCTTGTCGGTGCGGTTGACAGATAGAGCATAAAGGGAAAGAGGAGGAAAAAAATGATTCTGGCAGCAGAATACGTGCCTTCTATGTATGCCACAGTCTGGGCGCTTGTTCCACCGTTGTGGCTATAGTTCTGGCACTTATCACAAAAGAGGTCTACAGCTCATTATTCGTCGGAATAGTGATTGGAGGATTGTTTTATGGAAATGCATTTCAGCCCGGTTTTTCGGCTGAGAGATCAGTGCTTCACATATTCGAGGACGGACTTGTTGGAGTGCTATCGGATTCGTACAATGTGGGAATACTGATATTCTTAGTCGTGCTCGGTGTCATGGTGAGCATGATGAACAAGGCAGGAGGCTCGGCGGCTTTTGGAGAGTGGGCGAGTGAGCACATAAAGACAAGGATTGGTGCCCAGCTTTCAGCTATAATACTTGGAGTACTCATATTTATAGATGATTACTTCAACTGTCTGACAGTAGGAAGTGTGATGCGCCCTGTCACCGACAAGCATCAGGTTTCAAGAGCAAAGCTTGCATATCTGATAGATGCCACAGCAGCACCTGTATGCATCATTGCACCTATATCATCGTGGGCAGCCGCGGTTACCGGCTTTGTAAAGGGAGAGGATGGCTTTTCTATTTTCATAAAGGCCATTCCATACAATTACTATGCACTCTTTACCATTATCGCTATGGTGACACTTGTTGTTTTACAGGTAGATTTCGGTCCGATGGCAAAGCATGAAGCCAATGCCAAAAAGGGTGATTTGTTTACCACAGGAGACAGGCCTTATGCAGAGGTAAAGCAGGATGTTATAAAGGGCAAGGGGAAGGTTATAGACCTTGTATTTCCTATTCTTGTGCTCATAATAAGCTGCATCATCGGAATGATATACACAGGAGGCTTTTTTGACGGAACAGGCTTCGTTGATGCGTTTGCAGGCAGCGATGCTTCAATCGGTCTTATGCTTGGAAGCTTTTTTGCGTTGATAATCACCATATGCTTTTACTCAATCAGAAGGGTACTAAGCTTTACGGATTGCTGTAATTCAATCCCTGAGGGCTTTAAGGCAATGGTACCTGCAATACTTATACTGACCTTTGCATGGACACTAAAGACCATGACAGAGAGCCTTGGCGCCAAGGAATTTGTCGCAGGCTTAGTGGGAGGAGTATCGGGACCACTGCTTGGACTGTTCCCGGCAATCATATTCCTGGTGGGAGCCTTCCTTGCCTTTGCAACAGGAACCTCATGGGGCACCTTCGGTATACTCATACCGATAGTAGTAAATATCTTCTCGGGCACAAACCATACGATGATGATTATCTCAATTTCAGCGTGCATGGCAGGTGCAGTATGTGGAGACCACTGCTCACCGATATCCGATACCACCATCATGGCATCGGCAGGAGCTCAGTGCAACCACATGAATCATGTATCCACACAGCTTCCGTACGCAGTGCTTGTGGCAGGCATATCATGCCTGACCTACATCATAGCAGGTTTTGTCAGAAATCCGGTAGTACCGTTTATAATAGGAGTGCTTATCCTGATTGGAACCTTTGTCGGAATCAAGTATATCACGAGAACCGATAAAGCAAATGAACAGGAGGAGTAGCTAAAGCACAACTCAAAAGAGTTCTATTTTTCACAGACCTTGTGTCTGCGAATGATAGGACTCTTTTTTTATGGTAAATTCTATCTGCTATCAATAAAATTTATAGCCCGCTAACAAATATTAATAACCCTAATTACATTTACAAAAATATCAATTAGTGGTAACATATCAATAACTTAGAAATCATATTTGAATGGTAGGAAATCCCGGCCATACAAACTAAGCTCAAACTCATAACATACTCAAAACAAACATTAACAAAAAAGAGGTAATATCAATGGCAAAAATTGCAAAGCAGCTCACCGAGCTGATAGTCACACTCCGCTTCTGGAGCTGACTAATTATGAAAAAGCCCTTGGGCTTGAAGCAAAAATCATAGCAAAGTTAGAGTATTTCAATCCACTCGGAAGTGTAAAGGACAGGGTGGCGGCAGCTATGATAGAACAGGGCATAAAGGATGGAAAGATAAATCAGGACACAATAATCATAGAGCCGACAAGCGGCAATACCGGAATCGGACTTGCATTTGTGGCAGCCTCAAAGGGACTTCATCTGATACTTATCATGCCTGATACTATGAGTGTTGAGAGAAGAAAAATCGTCACAGCGCTTGGAGCAGAGATAAAGCTCACACCAGGGCGTGAGGGCATGAAGGGTGCAATCGATGAGGCGCAGAGACTTAAAGAGCATTATGCAATGCCTTTATTCCACAGCAGTTTGAGAATCAGGCTAATCCTGATATACACAGAGCTACAACCGCTCAGGAAATCTGGGAGGATACAGATGGAAAGGTAGATATCTTTGTATCATCTGTCGGAACAGGCGGCACCTGTACAGGCACCGGGCTTGGATTAAGAGACCATAATCCTGATGTAAGGATAGTAGCTGTTGAACCAAAGAGCTCACCGGTACTCTCAGGCGGAAGACCGGGGCCACACAAGATACAGGGAATCGGTGCAGGCTTTATTCCAAAGGTCATGCGCATGGATATAGTGGATGAGGTGATTCTGGTGGAGAATGAGGCCGCTTTTGACAAGGCAAGAGAGGTGGCAAAGAGCGACGGACTTCTCGTTGGCATATCCTCAGGAGCAGCAATATATGCGGCAACAGAGCTTGCGAAAAGACCTGAAAACAAGGGAAAGAATATCGTGGTGCTGCTTCCGGATACAGGAGAAAGATACCTGTCCACACCGCTTTTTACAGTAAACTAATGGCATATAAACTGACGGCATAAGCTTGCTTTGCCGGAAACTGTAACATGAAAAATGAGAAACATACATGAGAAATATACAAAAATATACGGCAGCCCTGCTGCTGCAGTGATGATTCTGTCACTTCTTCTGACGGGCTGCTCCGGCAGGAAGGATGACGGCACAGTCACCATAACCAATGTGTCGTATGATCCGACAGAGAGTTTTACGAGAAATACAACAAAATATTCGAGTCTTACTATGAGAACGAGCACGGCAAAAAGATAAATGTGATTCAGTCACATGGCGGCTCGGGAGCACAGGCGCGCTCGGTTGTGGAGGGCTGTAATGCAGATGTTGTCACACTGGCACTTGAGCATGACATAGACCTGATACAAAATACCGGCTTAATTGATAAGGGCTGGATTGATGAGTTTTCTGACAGCTCGGCACCATACACATCAACAATCGTTTTACTTGTAAGAAAGGGCAATCCAAAGCATATAAGTGACTGGGATGACCTGGTGAAAAAGAAGGTGGATGTGATTACGCCTGATCCAAAGAGCAGTGGCGGAGCCTGCTGGAATTTTCTTGCAGCGCTAAGCTATGCGAAGACAAATTATGACAGCCTGAAGGAACAGAAATCGTTTATGAAGAAGCTGTATGAAAATGTCACAATTATGGATTCGGGTGCGAGAGGCTCAACAACCACATTTGTGGAAAACGGTCAGGGAGATGTGCTCATAGCGTGGGAAAACGAGGCACTTACGACCATGGATTCATATCCGGGCAAGTATGAGATAGTGAATCCGTCCGTCAGCATCTTAGCGCAGCCCTCTGTTGCTATTGTGGATGACAATGCAAAGAGCAACGGAACACAAGAGGTAAGCAAAGAATACCTACAGTATCTCTACAGTGATGAGGCACAGCAGCTGATTGGCGAAAGCGGCTACAGACCAACCAATCAGGATATATTAAACCGGTTTTCCGACAAGTTTGATTTAAATATCAGGCTTTGGAGCATGAGAGTAGTACGGGCGGAATGGAATGAATACAAGACATATTTCGATGATGGAGCAATGTTCGATGAAATATACGGCAACTGATAAAACAGCAAAAGAGAAAACTAAATCAAAGAACATAAAGACCAGAGTCATACCGGGCTACCATCTTTCGCTTGGAATAGTGGTCACGATGCTTTCAGTCATCGTTCTCATTCCGTTAGCATCAGTGCTTGTGTATTCGCTAAAGATATCGCCGGGTGATTTCGTGGCACTTATCATGAAGGAGAATGTGAGGAATGCCTTTATCACAAGCATCACCTCATCATTTATCGCAGCAATCGTAAATGTGGTATTTGGACTCATCGTGGCATGGACGCTTGTGAAGTACGATTTTCCCGGGAAATGGCTGCTTGACGGACTTATAGAGCTTCCGTTTGCACTGCCGACAGCGGTTGCAGGCATCACACTCTCAAAGCTGTACTCAGGCACAGGCTTTTTTGGTAAGGGACTTGGCAAGCTTGGAATAGATGTAGCTTACACACAGACAGGAATAGTTGTGGCACTTGTTTTTGTAGGCATTCCCTTCGTAATAAGAGCCGTACAGCCGGTGCTTGAAAAGATGGATAATACATATGAGGAGGCCGCTTATATGCTTGGCGCCACACCCTCTAAGACATTTTTTAAGGTAATACTTCCGGAGCTTCGCCCGGCACTCTTAACAGGCTTTGGTCTTGCCTTTGCCAGAGGCATAGGAGAGTACGGAAGCGTCATCTACATATCAGGCAACAGTGCAAGGCACAGGACACAGGTGGTATCCTACGTCATCATGCAGAAGCTTAGCTATATAGATTATGCCGGCGCGACTGCCATAGCACTTGTGATGCTTGTCATATCATTTTTACTGCTGTTATTTGTAAACATAGTGCAGGTCAGACAGTCACAGCGCACTAATTTGTTGTAGAAGGCTGCATATAAATCAAATGCGATGTACACAAACAGGAAAGGAGCACAATGCGATGACCGAACAGATAAAGCTTGAAAGAAGAAAAAAGATCACAAAGATAATACTCGTCACTGTCACGGTACTCTTCATATTTGTCATGCTTGTAGTTCCGCTTTTTTCTGTGATGGCAAGTGCTTTAAAGGAGGGGCTTGGATTCTATCTGAAAGCTATCTCCACAAGCTACGTGCTGTCAGCACTCAAGGTGACTTTGATAGCAACAGTTTTTGCGGTAGTTATCAACACCTTCTTTGGAATATGGACAGCGTGGCTGTTGACCAGGTTTTCGTTTAAAGGAAAGCAGGTGCTTGCAACACTTATTGATATACCGTTTTCTATTTCTCCGGTCATCGTAGGACTTGCGTATCTTATGACCTTCGGACGGCTTGGGTGGTTTTATCCGGTTATCAGATGGCTCAATGAGATATTCGGCACGAATGTGAGAATCACCTTTGCAATACCGGGAGTTGTGCTTGCCACGATATTTGTCACGTTTCCGTATGTGTCAAGGGAAATCATACCGGTGCTCAATGCAGAGGGAAAGGATGAAGAAGAAGCCGCAGCGCTGATGGGAGCATCCGGCTTTACGATATTTCGGAAAATAACACTTCCGCAGATGAAGTGGAGCCTGATTTATGGAATCATACTTTGTACGGCGAGAGCACTCGGCGAGTTCGGCGCGGTAAATGCGCTCTCGAAGACAAGAGGCGAGACATTTACACTGCCGCTTGAGATTGATGCCTTGTATATGTCAGGCACAGACAGCTCGATAACATCGGCATTTGCTGTATCTTCGATACTGTTAATTATTGCATTAATCATTCTTTTTGCAAGAAATATAGTTGAGCATAAATTTAAGAAATTACACTGAGATTTATGGGAAATATGATTTACACTAATGAAATTTGTTACTGCTTACACACCGATGTGGCAGACAGCTATAGAGTTGCTGTACTAAGAAAGCAGGAAGGAGATAACGTATATGTACGTTGAGATGAAAAATATATACAAAAAATACGGAGACTTCCTGGCATCCGATAATGTGAGCTTTGGAGTGGAAAAGGGAAAGCTTGTGGCGCTGCTTGGTCCGTCCGGCAGTGGCAAGACTACACTTCTTCGTATGATAGCAGGCTTGAGACGCCAAATTCAGGTGACATATATATAGATGGAAAGCGGGTGAATGATATTCCGGCCTCGAAGAGAGGCATAGGCTTTGTGTTTCAGAACTATGCGCTGTTTAGATACATGACAATATACGACAATGTGGCATTTGGCTGGAGCTCCAGAAGATGCCGAAAAAGCTCATAAAGGAGCGTGTTACCAAGCTTCTTGAGATGACAGGCTTGTCGGGGCTTGAAAAGAGATATCCGAATCAGCTTTCCGGAGGACAGCGTCAGAGAGTGGCATTTGCAAGGGCGCTGGCGCCGAATCCACAGGTGCTATTACTGGATGAGCCATTTGCCGCGATAGATGCAAAGGTGCGAGGTGAGCTTCGTACATGGCTTAAGGAGCTGGTCGAAAAGCTTGGAATCACAAGCATTTTCGTCACACATGACCAGGATGAGGCGGTTGAGGTGGCAGATGAAATAATTATCACAAACCACGGCACGATAGAGCAGATGGGCACACCTCTTGAGATATACAAATCACCTGATACACCTTTTGTGGCGCAGTTTATAGGACACACCACAGTCGTTGAAAACTATGAAAGGCTAAAGGGCTTTGACAGGATAGAAAATGCCGACAAGGCGGTAATCAGACCTGAGTTTATCAAGATATCAAAGAGTGGCAACTTAGACCGTTATCAGTCAGCGGCAGAGGAGGGCATCGTTACAGATGTGGTATTCAGAGGAAACAGGATGGATATCACAGTCAGCATAAACGGCATCGAGGTGGTCGGCGAGCGCTCACTGGAAAAGGATCTGATAGCAGTCGGCGAGAAAGTACATGTGCTGATTTACAGGCTGTATATATTTGATGAAGAGAAAACATACCTGATGGAAAACAGCGAGATGCAGGAGCAGGATGTATTCTACATTTAGATACAAGAATAGTCTAAAGCTTGTGATTGAAAGAGGAAGCAGAGGGAGATAAATGAAGATAGAAAACAAAAAAATCCTACACACGGACATCCTCATAATAGGAGGTGGCACGGCGGGCTGTTATGCAGCGCTCACCATCCGTGAGAAATCGGATTATTCGATTATAATTGCAGAGAAAGCGAACATAAAGCGAAGCGGATGCCTGGCAGCAGGTGTCAATGCGATAAATGCATACATAGTAAAGGGCAGAAAGCCTGAGGACTATGTAGACTACGCCAAAAAGGATGCTGACGGCATAGTAAGGGAAGACTTACTCATGACTATGTCAGAGGGCTTAAACCGTGTGACGGACAAGATGGAAAAGCTTGGACTTGTCATATTAAAGGATGAAAACGGTGAGTATGTAGCAAGAGGAAACCGAAATATCAAGATAAATGGCGAGAACATGAAGCCGCTTTTGGCAGAAGCTGTTTCAAAGCTTACGGACTGTACAGTGATAAACAGAATCAATATCACGGACTATATAGTTGAGAACAACACCATAAAGGTGCATACGGATTTTCAATCGAGGATGCTACAGCCTATGAAATCAGGGCTAAAAAGGTGCTCTGTGCAACAGGCGGAGCAGCCGGCCTATACAGACCAAACAATCCGGGCTTTTCAAGACACAAGATGTGGTATCCACCGTTCAACACAGGCGCCGGATATGCGATGGGCATAAGAAGCGGAGCCGAGATGACCACCTTTGAGATGAGATTTATCGCACTCAGATGCAAGGACACAATCGCACCGACAGGAACAATTGCACAGGGAGTCGGGGCAAAGCAGGTCAATTCTCTTGGAGAGGTTTACGAGACAAAATATGGTCTCACCACATCAGAGCGTGTATACGGAACAGTCATGGAAAATCTTGAGGGAAGAGGCCCTTGCTACTTAAGGACAGAGGGCATCTCACCACAGCAGGATGAGTCATTAAGAAAAGCATATCTCAACATGGCACCAAGCCAGACACTCAAGTGGGTGGAGGCAGGTAAGAATCCAAGTGAGCAGAACGTGGAAATAGAGGGCACCGAGCCATATATCGTAGGTGGGCACACAGCAAGCGGCTACTGGGTTAATACCGAGCGTGAGACCACAATCCACGGACTATATGCCGCAGGAGATGTGGCAGGAGGATGTCCACAGAAATACGTTACAGGAGCCATGGTGGAGGGTGAAATCGCTGCGATAGATATGGTTTCAAAGCTTGATGCGGATACCTCAGACGGAAGTTCTGACACATCGGCATTTGATGAGAAAAAGGCGCTTGAAGCAAAAGCTTCAGAGTACGACCATTTCCTCACTGAAAGGTCTCAGATGTTTACAACAGAGGCTATCGAGGAAGCCATGCAGAAGGTCATGGACAACTACGCAGGCGGTATTTCCACACATTATCAGTTCAACGGCAAGCAGCTTGCGCTGGCAAAGGAAAAGATAAATCATCTGATAGAGCTGACCGGTGATTTATATGCATCGGATATGCATGAGCTTATGTTCATATATGAGCTTAAGGAGAGGCTTACGGTATGTCTTTCGGTCATAGCACATCTTGGTGCGAGAAAGGAGACCAGATGGCACAGCTTTGCTGAGAATCTGGATTATCCGGGCAAGAGTGATGACTGGATGAAATACGTCAATTCCAAATACGAAAACGGGCAGCTTCACATGATTTACAGAGAGCTTGTCGGAAGGGAGGCGCGTTATGAGCATAATGATTGATAAAGCAAAGTGTAAGGGCTGTGGCATGTGTACAAGTGTATGCCCCGGAAGCTGATATATCAGGACTCAGAGAAAAAAGCCTTTATCAAATATCCTAAGGACTGCTGGGGCTGTGCCTCATGCATCAAGGAATGTCATTTTGGCGCTATTGCTCTTTATCTTGGAGCAGATATAGGAGGCATGGGAAGTCTCATGACAGTAAAAAGCACACCGGACACGCTGACCTGGAATATCAAAAAGCGCGACGGAAGCAAGGAAGAGATTCTTATCAACAAGAAGGAATCCAATAAATATTAAAGAAAAGGATGGTAACAGACATGGGTGAATTATCACATCTTGACGAACTCGAAGCAGAGGCAATATACATAATACGTGAAGTAGCCGCAGAGTGCGATAAGCCGGTTATGTTGTACTCAATTGGAAAGGACAGCTCGGTAATGCTTCATCTTGCAATGAAGGCATTTTATCCGGAGAAGCCGCCATTTCCGTTTTTACATGTAAATACAACCTGGAAATTCCATGAGATGATAGAATTCAGAGATCGTATCGCTAAGGAAAAGGGCATTGAGATGCTTGAATATATAAATCAGGATGGCGTAAAGCAGGGCATCAATCCATTTGACCACGGCTCAGCATACACAGATATCATGAAGACACAGGCGCTCAAGCAGGCGCTCGACAAATACGGCTTTACGGCAGCGTTTGGCGGTGGTCGAAGAGATGAGGAGAAATCAAGAGCCAAGGAGCGAATCTTCTCCTTCAGAAATGAAAACCACGCATGGGATCCAAAGAACCAGCGCCCGGAGATGTGGAAGCTATACAACTCCAGAATCAAAAAGGGCCAGGAGGTACGTGTTTTCCCATTGTCAAACTGGACAGAGAAGGATATCTGGCAGTATATAAAGAGAGAGAATATCGAGATTCCTTCACTTTACTTTGCAAAGGAAAGACCTGTTGTATACAGAGACGGCAACATCATCATGGTAGATGACGACAGAATGAAGCTTCGTCCGGGTGAGAAAATCCAGATGAAGAGTGTACGTTTCAGAACTCTCGGCTGCTATCCACTGACAGGTGGTGTGGAGTCGACAGCGGATACACTTGATGAGATTATTGATGAGACACTCAGTGCTGTTTCCTCAGAGAGAACCACCCGTGTCATAGACAACGAGGCGGCAGGCAGCATGGAAAGAAGAAAGAGGGAGGGATATTTCTAAAATGAGCGGATTACTTAAATTTATTACATGCGGAAGCGTGGACGACGGAAAATCAACTCTGATCGGACATATATTATACGATTCAAAGCTGCTCTATGCAAGATCAGGAAAAGGCATTGGAGCTTGACAGTAAGGTCGGAAGCCGTGGCGGCGCCATCGACTACTCACTCCTCCTCGACGGACTGATGGCAGAGAGAGAGCAGGGAATCACAATCGATGTAGCTTATCGTTACTTCACAACAGATAAGAGAAGCTTTATCGTGGCAGATACACCGGGCCATGAGGAGTACACAAGAAACATGGCTGTAGGTGCATCTTTTGCAGACCTTGCGGTAATTCTAATAGATGCAAAGCAGGGCGTATTGGTTCAGACAAGAAGACACGCAAGAATCTGCGCGCTCATGGGAATCAACTACTTTGTTTTTGCAGTAAACAAGATGGATCTTGTAGGCTACGACGAGAAGCGTTTCGATGAAATCACAAAGCAGATTGTTGAGCTTACAAAGGAGCTTGAACTCAAAAATGTAGTAATCATTCCTGTTTCTGCAACAGAGGGTGACAATGTCACAACAAAGTCTGAGAATATCCCATGGTACAAGGGACCTGCTCTTTTATCATACCTTGAGGATGTTGACATAAAGGATGAGAACGAGGAAGAGGGCTTTTACATGCCTGTACAGAGAGTCTGCCGTCCTGACCATACCTTCCGTGGATTCCAGGGCCAGATAGAGGCCGGAGAGGTAAAGGTGGGCGATGAAATCACCACACTGCCAAGCAATGAGACGGCCCATGTAAAGAGCATCCATGTGGGTGATAAGCTAAGCGATAGCGCATTTACAGGCCAGCCGGTTACAATCCAGCTCGACAGAGAGGTGGACGTATCAAGAGGCTGCGTGCTCACAATCGGTTCAGGAGCAAAGGTTGCGTCATCCATCACAGCTACAATACTCTGGATGGATGATGATGAGCTCTTTAAGGGAAAGAATTTCTTCTTCAAGCTTGGTACCAAGTCAATACCGGGCATCGTAACAGAGATAGAGCATACCATCGATGTAAACACAGGTGAGGAAAAGCCTGCCGACAAGCTTAAAAAGAACGAGATAGCAGTTGTAAAGATTGCATTCTCGGACAAGATAGTATGCGATAAGTTCAAAAACCACAAGACACTCGGTGAGTTCATCTTAATCGACCGTGTGACGGATATGACATCTGCCTGTGGTGTGGTTGAAGAGGTACACACAGAGGAAAGCGGCCTCTATGAGGGCAGAGTAGACAGAAACGTAAGAGCTGCAATCAAGGGCCAGAAGGCAATCACCGCCGTATTCGTAGACGGAGTGGATGGTGTAAACCGCGGCTTTGTGGAGGATGTCGAGAAAGCCTTAAATATAGACGGACGCCATACTTATCTCTACGCACCAAAGGAGGGTGAGGACTTCGTAAATGTAGTCAAGCATCTAAGCCATGCCGGAATACTCGTACTTCTGCTCATCAGCCAAAGCAGGAGAAGGAGCTTGCAGCCGACAAAGTTGAGTTCACAAAGGACTGGAACAAAAACGGCAGAGATGTGGACAAGGCTGCGGAGTTTATTAAAAAGCAGTCAGTATATGACGGTGTGATTGTAAACACAAGTGAGTATATCTAATTAAAAAAGGGTACTTGATTTCTCAAGTACCCTCATGTATAATCTACTTAGAAAGTGAATCGGATATGACTCCGATTTGCCCTCAGTGTTAAAATGTTATAAGAATAGCATCCTAAACTTTGGACGGTGTGGGATGCTATTTCTTTTTATTATTATGATGTCTATGTATGACAGAGCCGCAAAAACAACTAATATTTCCACGTTGAAAAGCACGCCCCAATGTGGTAAAATTGACAAAGATAATTTAAAGAAAAACACACAGGAGGATTAACATACAATGGAAAGCTACAAGAGCGAATTTATAGACTTTATGGTGGAGAGTGACGTGCTGAAATTTGGTGATTTCACATTAAAGAGCGGTCGTAAATCACCATTTTCATGAACGCGGGAGCATATGTGACAGGCTCACAGCTTAAGAGACTCGGAGAGTACTACGCAAAGGCTATCCATGCAAACTACGGAGATGACTTTGATGTATTATTCGGACCTGCATACAAGGGAATTCCGCTTGCAGTGGTAACAGCTATCGCATACCATGAGCTCTATGGCAAAGAGGTGCGCTACTGCTCAGACAGAAAAGAGGCAAAGGATCACGGTGCAGACAAGGGAGGCTTCCTTGGAAGCAAGCTTAAGGATGGCGACAGAGTAGTTATGATAGAGGATGTCACCACATCCGGCAAATCAATGGAGGAGACAGTTCCAAAGGTAAGAGAGGCTGCTGATGTCACAATCGTAGGCCTTATGGTGAGCCTTAACAGAATGGAAGTCGGACAGGGCGGCAAGGTGAGCGCGCTCGACGAAATCCATGAGAAGTACGGCTTTGAGGGCAGGGCAATCGTTACAATGGAAGAGGTCACAGAGTATCTCTACAACAGAGAGCATGATGGCAGAGTAGTCATTGATGACACAATCAAAGCAGCTATAGATGAGTACTATAAGCAGTACGGCTGCAAATAGGAGAATATAAATTGCTTGGCAGAAGAAAACGTAACAGGTATAAGTTTACGGAAAAGAAGCAATCTAAGAGGGGGATAGCTGCACTTGTTGTGGCTATCCTCATAGAGATTGTATATATAGTTTTTTTGAATGCGGCATTCAGAGGAGATGGCAATCTGTCTATGTACTATGCAGTGCCGGTATACTGATGCTTGGCATATCTCTGGCAGATTTCGGGTTTGCCATCAGAAGCCTCTTTGATGAGGAATCATTCATGACGTTTCCACGACTGGCAGTGTTTTTTTCACTCATAGCGGTAATCAGCTGGGGAGGAACATATGCTGCAGGTTTTATTATATGAAAGAAAGATTATAGGGATATATGAGTTATAAAGAGATTTATGAACTCTCCAATGAGCTTTACGCAGAGCGATTAGAGCTTGTGGAGGAGCGGATAGAACAGATTATCAGAGAGCCTGCGATAGAGCCGGCTTTTGCAGATTATTTCACAAGTGTGGCAAAGTGCATCAACACTATTAAAAACCATAGCGCAGATAAGGAATTTAACGATTTATTCTATTCACAGTTTGATAAAGAAAATTACGAGAAAAGCTATGCCAACCCGGCATATGCCGTAAAGGTGCTCGGAGATGAGTATGGTCAGCTTTTATCGGCTGTATATGCAAAAATTGCCGGAAGCATTACACATATCTATCAGGGGGATATAAAATATCTCTGCATTTATGCAGAGCTTATTGTAGAGCTTTACAATTATTTTGAGAATGCCAATGAACTGAGTCCTGATGAGATAAGGGGCTGTATATATTCGTTCATGCATGATTATGAGGAGATTTTTGCAGAGGATGACAACAGAGCACTCCTTGATCCGGCTTATGATTACTATACAGAGCTTGTAAATGAGGCAGATTTGTCAAATGATGATTATCTGTATTCCTACGGACTGTATGTCGGAGAGAATGAGCGCGCCGGCAGAGCGCATCTGGCTTCATTTTCAGATGAGGAGATACAGCCATGGCAGATACCTATACAGAAGGGTACCGCATTGGCTTTATTACCTGCAACAAGGATATCTCAAAGAAGTCGGTGGTTCAGGTGCTTTATCCGCTTGGCTTTGAGCGTATGATAAGAGCAGCATTAAAGAATTTTGAGAAAATGGGTATGAAGCCTGCCATGAGACCATTTTCCACATCGGTCAATAAGCAGTTTGACTATGACCACAAGGAGGATATGCACTGTGGCTTGACAAGGCATATGTGAGTATCGTCTTGAGTGCATGCACAATGCACTTGAGAGAATGAAGGATGTAGCATGTAAATGTGGTGGACCGGCTGTTATAGAGATATTTGGAGAGGAGCCGTTTGCTCCGGTTTCAAAGAAGGAGGCTGCGCACTTTAATGATGAGCAGCAGAAGCTTGCAGTCCATATGACAAGCGTGCGCTCACAGTATATGAACAGCTATATTCACAGCGAGGACAGAAGCTTTACGATTATTGCCTATCCGTGTGCTGCAATCGGACCTGATTATAAGGAAATTTTTACGGAGACTGTAAAGATTAATACTCTTGATTATGCACTCTACAGAGATATGCAGCAGAAAATCATAGATGTGCTCGATACAGCAGACAGGGTGCATATCGTCGGAACAAACGGCAACAGGACAGATTTGTATGTCAAGATTCATGAGCTTAAGGAGCCTTCAAAGGAGACGGCTTTTGAAAACTGTGTGGCTGATGTAAATATCCCTGTCGGAGAGGTGTTTACTTCACCGGTGCTAGAGGGTACAAACGGCAAGCTGCATGTCAGTCAGGTATATCTCAATGAGCTTAATTTCCTTAATCTGGAAATCGACTTTAAGGATGGCATGATTGATAAATATACATGTACCAATTTTGAGGATGAGGAAGAAAACAAAAAGTATATATCTGACAATGTACTTTTCCATCACGACACACTGCCTATGGGTGAGTTTGCCATAGGCACCAATACGACAGCCTACCGTGTGGCGAGAGTATACGATATCGCAGCAAAGATGCCTATTCTCATAGCAGAGAAGACAGGACCGCACTTTGCGGTGGGTGATACCTGCTACACATACGATGAGGACAATATGACATACAACCCTGACGGAAAAGCAATCATTGCCAGGGATAATTCAGTTTCCATCCGCAGAAAAGAGGATATATCAAAGGCATATTTCAACTGCCACACGGATATCACAATACCATATGATGAGCTTGGAGCCATCACAGTTATTCGACACGATGGCTCAACATGTGATATAATAAGAGATGGCAGATTTGTGCTTGAGGGCGTAGAAGAGTTGAACAAACCGCTCGATACGCTTGATGCAGAAAGTAAATAATTGTTAGACATATAAGGAGGATAAAATGGCAAAGGTTGGAATAGTTATGGGCAGCGACTCAGATTTAAAGGTGATGAGTAAGGCGGCAGATATGCTTGAAGAGCTCGGCATAGAGTATGAGCTCACCATCATCTCGGCACACCGTGAGCCGGATGAGCTTATTGAGTGGACAAGAGGCGCTGAGAATAGAGATGTAAAGGTAATAATAGCAGGAGCGGGAATGGCAGCAGCACTTCCGGGAATGTGTGCAGCGCTTTTTGCACTTCCTGTTATAGGAGTACCGCTTTCAGGAAAGAATCTGGATGGAATGGATGCAGTGTTCTCAATCATGCAGATGCCACCTGGAGTGCCTGTTGCCACAGTTGCAATTGACGGTGCGAAAAATGCAGCAATCCTTGCAGCAAAGATACTCGCAGCAGGTGATGATGCAATCCTTGAGAAAATCAAAAAGTATACAGCAGATATGAAGGCTCAGGTTGTAGCAAAGGATGCGAAACTGAAACAGGTTGGATATAAGCAGTATCTTGCTGAGAAATAGATTGTATTGTCATCTATAGGAGGGTTTTTATGGGTATATTGCAAAAGGCAGACAGATGTATGGATGAGGCAGCAGCCTTATTTGGCGAGAATAAGCTTTTTTTGGCAGAGAATAAGGCACAGGAGACAGCCGGTCTTTATAAGAGCTGTGGCGCATATGAGCAGATGGCAAAGACTGTCAATTTTATGGGAGTCATATATGCATCTATTGGAGACTTAAGCATGTCAATTGACTGCTACCTAGAGGCTATGGATGTAGCTGTGGAGCAGGTTCAACAGAGATAATCATGCTTGTAAACAATAATATAGGCTCACTCTATATGGAGCTTGGATTGTATGAAAAGGCTATCAGATATTTCAACGAAGCACTGGAGCTGTGCAAGCCACCGCTGCATGGAGAGAGGGATAGCTATTATCAGGAGCTTCTTATGCTTCATCTGAATCTGTGCATATCATACACGGGAATTAATGAGTTTGAAAAGGCAGAAAAGCATCTTTCTGACGCGATACTCTTTAATGAGATAGCTGGCAGTGATAAAAACAGATTTCTGATAGATATGTCACAGGCACATATGCTATGGAAGATGGGAAATGAGGATGAGGTCAGAGATCATGTGGAAGAGCTGGTTGAGGGTGCGATAAACAATATCAATTCTGCCAATTATGTGCTTGAGATACTAAGCCTTTGCAATCTATTTATGAATATGGGGGAGTTCGATGCATGGAAAAAGGTTATTGTGGAGTATGAACGCTTTGCTATTGAAACAGAAAATCTGTTTTTCCAGAAGACCTGTGTCAAGATGTGGATGAAATATGAGAGCGCCATGGGTGATACAGAGGCGTACAACAAGCTGTGCGTATATTACGCAAATCTCCACTCTATGCAGGTGAAGGAGCAGATAAAGCGTCTTGGTGATACAATCGACCTTAAGCTTCAGCTTCAGGAGACTGAGTATGAGCGCCGTAAGGCAGTCAGACTCAACTACACAGATATGCTTACAGGCATGGGCAATAAGTTCAAGATGCGAAACGATTTTGAAAAGCTTGTGAGCAAAAATCAGGATTCAGATGGTGCAGGAATCACGTTTGGAGTAGTGGATATAGATTTCTTCAAGTCATTTAACAGAAACAGTGGCAGAGTCACCGGTGATGCAGTGCTAAAAGAATTGTCATCCATAATAAATGAGAGCATCAAAGATAAGGGAATGGGGTATCATTTCTATGATGATGAATTCTACATAATCCTGCAGGAAACGGATGAGGATATCATTAAAAATATAGCCGAGCATATAAGACTTGAGCTTGCCAAAAAACAGATACTTCATGAGAGCTCTAAGGTGGATGAGTATCTGACTGTATCACAGGCATATGTTACCGCCCCGGATGTAAAGGTGCCGGATGAGTTTTCTAGGCTGTTTAAGACGGTGGATGAAGTGCTCAATGATGTGAAGGAAAAGGGTAGAAATGCATATAAGATAGTCTGATGCTTTAAGTGTATAAGACAATTATAAAATGACACGCAGCCGTAAAACGTTGCGTGTCATTTTTATTTGTACTTATACTTTTATATGGCTATATTGTCTCATTTATATTCCGGATATAACAATATCAGTGCCGGCCTTCTCATATATATCTGCTGTCTCAGGTGAGATACCGGAGTCGGTGATTACCATATTGATGTCATCAAGCGATGCATAGCTGGATATGGATGTGGTATCAAACTTGGTGTGGTCTACAAGAGCCACAGTTTTAGCGGAGGCCTTGATACACATGTGCTTTAAATCAGCCTCGTATATACTGAAATCAGTCAGTCCGTCTTCTACAGAGAAGCCTCTTGCTGACACGAACGCGATATCTGTGTGTATCTTTTTGAGTAAATCAGCGCCAAGAAGTCCTTCTATGGAAGCGGATGCACTGGTTACGATACCGCCTGTCAGGATGACTGTGACACCCGGGATATCCTTTAGCTCTAAAGCCAGATTGATGCCATTGGTGATGACGGTCAGCTCTGTAAAGCCTGAAAGCTTCATGCCGAGAGTGTAGGCTGTGGAGCTGGCATCAAGGAATATACACATATGGTCACTTACGAGCTTTATCGCCTCGTTTGCAATCTCCTCTTTAGCTTCCTTGTTTTCCAGGGCGCGGTCATGGAACAGGTAGGCCCTCGAGGTTAAATCAGTCATGTCATGGGTTTTATCCTTGTAGATAGCACCGCCGTGAGTCTTTGTCAGAAGCTTTTCCTTATCCATCTGGTTTAAATCTGTTCTTATTGTTGTGGTCGATACACCAAGCAGCTCGCTGAGCTCATTGGTGGTGGCCTTGCGGTTTTCTTTTAAATAATCGAGAATCTTTTGTTGTCTTTCTAATTGCAGCATAGATTTTCCTCTTTCTTTTGATTTTTGTTGTATTTTTGCGTACATATTTTTATCACAAAGCATTGCATAAATATATAATAACTCAAATAAGTAAATAAAGCCAGTGTTTTCGATTGCTTGTGTTTTTTTATTTGATGACATTTAATTATATTTATTTTTACTTTTATTTGCTTTTACTATTGCATTTTTTCTTTTAAAGTGTTATATTTATATCATCAAATAAAAGCAAACACAAATTATATAAGGCGGAGGTATTATTAAATGAAGTTTTTCGTAGATACAGCAAATGTCGAGGACATTAAGAAAGCAAACGATATGGGAGTCATCTGTGGAGTCACAACAAACCCTTCACTCATTGCAAAAGAGGGCAGAGACTTCAATGAGGTAATTAAAGAAATCACATCTATCGTTGACGGACCGATAAGCGGAGAGGTAAAAGCAACAACAGTTGATGCAGAGGGCATGATAAAAGAAGGACGTGAAATCGCAGCTATTCATCCAAACATGGTAGTTAAGATTCCTATGACAGTTGAGGGACTTAAGGCTGTCAAGGTACTTTCATCAGAGGGCATCAAGACAAACGTTACTCTTATTTTTTCAGCAAATCAGGCAATTCTTGCTGCAAATGCAGGTGCTACATATGTTTCACCTTTCCTTGGCAGACTTGATGATATCAGCCAGCCGGGCATTGAGCTGATCAGACAGATTTCAGAGATTTTTGATATCTATGGATATGATACAGAGATTATTGCAGCTTCAATCAGAAACCCGATTCATGTCACAGACTGTGCACTTGCAGGAGCTGATATCGCAACAATTCCTTACAAGGTTATCGAGCAGATGACAAAGCATCCACTTACAGATCAGGGAATCGAGAAGTTCCAGGCTGATTACAGAGCTGTATTTGGGGATTAGATATTATAAACCAAAGACAGGTATAAATATTTTATTTCATGTCATAGATTTAACAGGAGAACAAAATGAACAAATTAGAGCTTCAGATTACAGCAAATGAAGTCAGGAAGGGTATCGTCACGGCTGTGCATTCTGCAAAGGCGGGACATCCGGGCGGCTCGCTTTCTGCAGCAGATATATTTACATATCTGTATTTTGAGGAGATGAACATTGATCCAAAGAATCCTAAAAAGCCGGATAGAGACCGTTTTGTGCTTTCAAAGGGACACACGGCTCCGGGACTTACTCTGCACTTGCGCAGAGAGGCTATTTTCCGGTTGAGGATTTAAAAACACTCAGACATCTGGGATCATATCTGCAGGGACATCCTGACATGAAGCATATCCCGGGTGTGGATATGTCAAGCGGTTCGCTCGGACAGGGCATTTCTGCGGCAGTGGGCATGGCACTTTCTGCAAAGCTTACAAATGATGATTACAGAGTATATACACTTCTCGGCGATGGCGAGATTCAGGAGGGACAGGTCTGGGAGGCTGCCATGTTTGCGGGCTTCAGAAGGCTTGATAACCTTGTTGTTATAGTTGATAACAACGGACTTCAGATTGATGGACCGGTGGATCAGGTTTGCTCACCATATCCTATTGGTGAGAAATTCAAGGCATTCAATTTCCATGTGATTGACCTGAAGGATGGAAATGACATGGATCAGATTGCTGACGCATTTAAAGAGGCAAGAAATACAAAGGGTATGCCGACGGCAATTATAGCACATACCGTAAAGGGCAAGGGTGTTTCATTTATGGAAAATCAGGTCGGCTGGCATGGCAAGGCTCCAAATGATGAGGAGTATGCAGTTGCCATGGATGATCTGAGAAAGGAAGGTGAAGCATTATGTCAGAAGTAAAGAAAATCGCCACACGTGTCAGCTACGGAAATGCACTTGTAGAGCTTGCAAAGGAGCACGATGACGTATATGTTCTTGATGCTGACCTTGCGGCTGCCACACAGACAGCCATCTTCAAAAAGGAATTTCCAGATCGTCACATAGACTGTGGAATCGCAGAGTGCAACATGATGGGCATTGCTGCAGGACTTGCGGCTACGGGAAAGGTGCCATTTGCCAGTTCATTTGCCATGTTTGCGGCAGGTCGTGCGTTTGAGCAGGTGAGAAACTCTATTGGATATCCTCATCTTAATGTGAAAATCGGTGCGACACACGCAGGTATTTCGGTAGGAGAGGATGGAGCCACCCACCAGTGCAACGAGGATATTGCACTCATGAGAGCAATTCCAGGCATGGTTGTAATAAACCCAAGCGATGATATAGAGGCAAGAGCCGCCGTGAAGGCAGCCTATGAGCATGAGGACCTGTATACATGAGGTTTGGCCGTCTTGCAACACCGATAATAAATGACAATGCAGAGTATAAATTTGAAATCGGAAAGGGTGTTACACTCCGTGAGGGCACGGATGTAGCTATCATAGCTACCGGTCTGTGCGTGGCAGAGTCACTTGCAGCGGCAGAAAAGCTTGCAGCAGATGGCGTAAATGCAAAGGTCATAAATATACACACTATCAAGCCTCTTGATGAGGAGCTTGTTGTAGCTGCAGCAAAGGAATGCGGCAGGGTGGTTACCGTGGAGGAGCACTCTGTAATAGGCGGACTTGGAGCCGCGGTATGTGAGACACTTTCGCGTAAGGCTCCAACACCGGTAAAGACAATAGGCATACAGGACTGCTTTGGTGAGTCAGGTCCGGCTGTAGCTTTGCTTAAAAAATACGGACTTGATGCAGAGGGCATTTATGCATCAGTGAAGGATTTTTTATAAGTATTTAAAATAGTTTGGTTTTATCATTTTTCACATTTTCCCCAATATAACAATAAACTAATAAAAGAAAGGACAGCCGGGATACGGTTGTCCTTTCTTTTGGTGTATCAGGGCAAAATAATAATTTTTTGGATATATTAAAATAATTTAATAAAACTTAAAATACATATTGTGTTATGGGGCTATATCTGATATATTAAATCTATAAATGCTGGGCGACCTGTGTTTTCGTATAACTGATAAGGCAAAAGAAAGGGGACATCACATGGAACTGATATGTAAGAAGTGTCTGCTTAGAGAAATGGCAGAGGCCGACGCAGCAATGATAAAAAAATATGTTGATGCGATAAAGGCGAGGACAGAGTGCCGGAAAAAGAGTATGAGGCAAGGCTTGCAGTGTGCAAGGCGTGTGACAGGCTAAATGCCGGAACCTGTAATGCATGCGGCTGTTATGTGGAGCTTCGGGCGCTTACAGGCGTTTTCGCACTGCCCTCATAAAAAGTGGTAGTACAAATAAAATAATAACAAAATGACTGCGGTTTTGATTTCCGCAGTCATTTTATTATTATTTAGTGTTTTTTTCAGTGTCAAGAGGTGCATAATTGATGGATACAACAATGTCCTGATCGTAGTTACCGAAGCTTTTTCCGAATATTGTGAGTCCACCGACATGGGCAGAATCCTCCTCGACAGCTATGCGGAAGCGTATGGTGCTTGTGTAGTCAAGCTTTAGCTCAGAGGTTGTGATATCTGATATCTTAAGACCGTCTATGAAGGTGCCTTTATGATTTATGACTAAAAGCTTAAGTAGACCGTATTGATTCCAGTTCTGAGGCCACCATTCAGGGGTGAACATTCCGCGTACATCTCCATAGTCACCGGGAGAGGTCCAGGTGCCGACCAGAGTGTCATTTATGTAAAAGCTTATATCACTTGGCCAGTCGTTGTCGGTGCCCGGAGCCTCAGAACTTATCTCGGCTGAGAGTGAAAGCTGGGTGATTTTCTGATTACGTGGAATGAGGTTTGGAATTACATATTCCACATAGCCCTTTGTGAACCACATAATGTCTGCATTGAAATGGTCAGGATGGTCAAAGTAACGCACGTCATCAAGCTCTCCTATCACAAATGAGGATGTAGCCAGGCCACAGGTTGGACAGATATTGTGAGATGAAAACTGCCCTACCTTGATGGATGTGTTGTATACGTTACTTAAGTCTATTGGTTTTTCAATTTCTACTAATATACGATCCTGAATCAGTGAACACAGCTTCTGGTTGCCGTGACCGGATGAATCGTTTGAGGCGGAGATAAGTCCACACTCCTCAAGCTTTTTTATATGTCCGGTTAAAGCTCCATTGCTGATGTTTAGCTCGTTTGCAAGCTGATTCATGCTCATCTGGTTATTCTCGAGCAGAATTTTTAAAATCTGGATACGAATATCAGAGCCGAGAGCTTTAAACAGTTCGAGACCATCGTCTAATGATGTGATATGTATCATATATAGATTCTCCTAAAATATTTTATAAAATTAACAACGAGTTTTTGTGTGTAAATCATGTTTTAATTATAGGAATAAGCTCCTATGTTGTCAATATATTATTGTATAGTTTTAAGCTATATTGAAGCATGTTTTAAAATAATTTAAATATATTGTGCAATATGTATAACTTACATGCGTTTCAAAACGAAAATAAAAATAAA
>ENA-OQBT01000096-OQBT01000096.1-human-gut-metagenome-genome-assembly--contig:-NODE-96-length-58054-cov-2.867506_pt1 | contig 58054 bp, 70 predicted proteins | sample MGYA00242749_ERZ504557 | MGnify/ENA primary metagenome ERZ504557 (study PRJEB26092, sample SAMD00036243) | human gut metagenome | host: Homo sapiens | study: EMG produced TPA metagenomics assembly of...
TCAAGGAGTGGCTGGTTGAACTGTGATCCCTTAGGTGTTGTATCAACCATTCCGGCATCTGTCTTCTTAGAAACGTTAGCTACTAAGTAATCAAATACTGGCTGCTCTGCTGCCTGAGACTCCTGTGGCTGCATTGAGATAGCTGCTGTAGGACAAACTGTGATACACTCACCACATCCCATACAGTCAAGTGGAGATACGCTCATTGTATACTTGTAAGCGCCTGCCTTTGGCTTCATATCAGCAACCTTCATGTTGTCAGGCGCTGCCTTTACTTCGTCATCTGTAAGTAAGAATGGACGAATTGTAGCGTGAGAACATACAAATGCACAGTTGTTACACTGGATACACTTCTCTGGATCCCACTGTGGAACTGTAACGGCTGTTCCTCTCTTCTCGTATGCAGAAGCACCTGTTACATACTGTCCGTCTGCCTTGTCAGCGAATGCTGAAACTGGAAGGCTGTCTCCATCCATCTTAGCGATTGGATCAAGAAGCTCGTTAACAAGCTTAACAACCTCTGGACGTCCTGTGCGCTCTGCCTTAGGAGCATCTGCCTCTGGATTCTTCCAAGACTCAGGAACCTCTACCTTATGTACAGCGTCAACACCGGCATCGATAGCCTTGTAGTTCATCTCTACTACTGCATCACCCTTCTTTGAGTATGACTTCTTAGCAGCAGCCTTCATGTACTCTACAGCCTTATCGATAGGCATTACGTCAGCAAGCTTGAAGAATGCAGACTGGAGAATTGTGTTAGTTCTCTTACCCATTCCGATCTCGATAGCCTTGTCGATAGCGTTGATTGTGTAAAGCTGAATGTTGTTGTCAGCGATATATTTCTTAGCGTCAGCGTTGAGGTGATGAGCAAGCTCTTCATCTGACCACTGGCAGTTGATCATGAATACTCCGCCCGGCTTAACATCCTGAACCATCTTCATGCCCTGGATAACATATGCAGGGTTGTGGCATGCTACGAAGTCTGCCTGGTTGATGTAGTATGGGCTTCTGATTGGGTTGTCACCAAATCTCAAGTGAGAAATTGTAACACCACCAGTCTTCTTTGAATCATACTGGAAGTATGCCTGGATGTATTTGTCTGTGTGGTCACCGATGATCTTTGTAGAGTTCTTGTTAGCACCTACAGTACCATCTCCGCCGAGACCCCAGAACTTGCACTCTTTTGTACCAGGTGCAGATGTGATAGGAGCTGGCTTAACCTCTGGAAGTGAAAGATTTGTAACATCATCCACGATTCCAATTGTAAATCTGTGCTTAGGAGCATCCTTCTCAAGCTCTGTATATACAGCAAATACTGAAGAAGGTGGTGTATCCTTAGATCCTAATCCGTAACGTCCGCCTACTAATACAACATCGTTCATTCCTGCTTCACGAAGTGTTGTAGCAACGTCTAAGTATAATGGCTCACCAAGTGATCCTGGCTCTTTTGTACGGTCTAATACAGCGATCTTCTTTGCTGTCTTTGGAATAGCATTAAGAAGAGCCTCTGAAGACCATGGACGGTAAAGACGTACCTTAATAAGTCCGACTTTCTCTCCCTTTGCTGTTAAGTAATCGATTACTTCCTCAGCTACATCATTGATAGAACCCATAGCGATGATTACACGATCAGCGTCAGGTGCTCCGTAGTAGTTGAATAATTTGTAATCTGTACCAAGCTTAGCATTAACCTTGTCCATGTACTTCTCAACAACTGCTGGAAGCTCATCATAGAACTTGTTACATGCCTCTCTATGCTGGAAGAAGATATCTCCGTTCTCGTGTGATCCACGAGCTGCTGGATGCTCTGGGTTAAGAGCATGTGCTCTGAATTCTGCAACTGCATCCATTGGACACATCTCTTTGAGATCTTCATAATCCCACTTCTCGATCTTCTGAATCTCATGAGAAGTACGGAATCCATCGAAGAAGTTGATGAATGGAACCTTTCCCTCAAGTGCTGCACAGTGTGCAACCGGTGAAAGATCCATAACCTCCTGTGGATTTGTCTCACAAAGCATTGCGAAACCAGTCTGACGACAAGCATATACATCACTGTGATCACCGAAAATATTCAGTGCATGTGAAGATACTGTACGAGCTGATACGTCAAATACGCAAGGAAGATTCTCACCTGCGATTTGTACATATTAGGGATCATAAGTAAAAGTCCCTGTGAAGCTGTAAATGTTGTAGTAAGTGCACCAGCTGCAAGAGATCCGTGAACTGTACCAGCGGCACCTGCCTCAGACTCCATCTCAACTACCTTTACAGTGCTTCCGAAAATGTTCTTCTGTCCTGCTGCTGACCACTGATCAACTGTATCAGCCATTGGGCTAGAAGGTGTGATAGGATAGATTCCGGCAACCTCTGTGTAGGCATATGCTACATGAGCGGCAGCGGTATTTCCATCCATCGACTGTTTTGCTCTAGACATGATATTTCCTCCTGTAAAATAAATGTTCAATTATAGACATGAATCAGAATGTCTCTACATAATAGTTTAGTTTGTGCGCTGCAAAAAATCAAGTTTTTTTTAGCAATACATTGTACAAAAACCCTAAAATATTTATTAACAAGGTAAAATTTATGTACAAAAGGGCACAATGCTATAAATCGCCTGTAAAACACTTGCAAAATACTGGTTTTACGTTAAAATAGAACGATGTGTTACAGAAACGAACAGGTTATTAAATAGGAAAGGATTGAATAAAGACAAAATGATTAGTGCAAACAATATTACATTAAGAATTGGTAAAAAAGCTTTATTTGAGGATGTCAACATAAAATTCACAGAGGGAAACTGCTACGGACTTATTGGTGCAAACGGTGCCGGCAAGTCTACATTTTTAAAGATTCTCTCAGGACAGCTTGAGCCTACAAGCGGTGATATCGCAATCACTCCGGGACAGAGACTGTCATTCTTACAGCAGGATCACTTCAAGTACGATGAGTTTACAGTACTTGATACGGTTATCATGGGTAATAAGCGTCTCTATGATATCATGAAGGAAAAGGAAGCCATCTATATGAAGGAGGATTTCTCAGACGAGGACGGAATCCGTGCCAGCGAGCTTGAGGCTGAGTTTGCGATATGGACGGCTGGAATGCTGAGTCGGATGCAGCTACTCTCTTAAACGGTCTCGGTGTACCTACTGATGATCACTACACTCTGATGGCAGATCTGCGGGTGCAGTAAAGGTCAAGGTGCTTCTCGCTCAGGCACTGTTTGGAAATCCTGACATACTGCTTCTCGATGAGCCTACCAACCACTTAGACCTCGATGCCATCTCATGGCTTGAGGAATTCCTCATCATTTCGAGAACACGGTCATCGTTGTATCCCATGACAGATACTTCCTCAACAAGGTCTGCACGAACATCGCCGACATGGATTACGGTAAGATCCAGCTCTACGCAGGAAACTATGATTTCTGGTATGAATCAAGCCAGCTTATTGTCCGTCAGATGAAGGAAGCAAACAAAAAGAAAGAGGAAAAAATCAAGGAGCTGCAGGAATTTATCCAGCGTTTCTCTGCCAATGCCTCTAAATCAAAGCAGGCTACATCAAGAAAGCGTGCCCTCGAAAAAATCCAGCTTGATGAAATACGTCCATCAAGCCGTAAATACCCATACATTGATTTCCGTCCTGAGCGTGAAATCGGAAACGATGTGCTCTTTGTCGAGGGTATTTCAAAAACCATCGACGGTGTAAAGGTACTTGACAATATCTCATTCACTGTCAACCACGATGACAAAATTGCATTTGTCGGAGGAAACGAGCTTGCAAAAACAACTATGTTTAAAATCCTTGCCGGAGAGCTTGAGCCTGACGAGGGCTCATATAAATGGGGTGTCACAACCAGCCAGTCATACTTTCCAAAGGACAATACCACAATCTTTGATACTGATGAGCTAATCGTCGACTGGCTCACACAGTACTCAGAAATCAAGGACGCCACATATGTGCGAGGTTTCCTTGGCCGTATGCTCTTTGCCGGTGAGGATGGAGTAAAGAAAATGCGTGTACTCTCCGGAGGAGAAAAGGTTCGTGTACTGCTCTCCCGCATGATGATCATGGGAAGCAATGTACTCATGTTCGATGAGCCTACAGACCACCTCGACATGGAGTCAATAACAGCATTAAACAACGGAATGATAAAATTCCCGGGAGTAATCCTCTTTGCCTGCCGTGACCACCAGGTAGTCCAGACAACCGCCAACCGAATCATAGAATTCCTGCCAAACGGTTCAATGATCGACAAGATCACAACCTACGACGAATATCTTGAGAGCGATGAGATGGCACGTAAGCGTCAGGTCTACTCAATGAGTGAGGACGATGAAAACGACAACTAAACGCTAATTAATTAAAAAGAAGCATCCCAAACCGGGATGCTTCTTTTATTAAGCCGTAAAGTGAGGTGGGTGATTCCCAGCCTGTCTTTAACTATAAAAACATATTATAATTATATCCACTGTTATAGGCCTGTGTATACCTTCCATTGGCGCCATACGTGTTAGTCTTTTCTGCCTCATTCTTTGCGGCATACTCAAGCATCGAGGCCTTGCTTGCCACTGCGTAAGCATAAGAGCCATTCCCCTTAAAAAGTGCATCAATCTTGGTCGAATCAGCCTTTTTAAAGGTATCCTCATCGACAGACAGCTTGCCGGACTTGGAATCCACTGTGATTCCCACCTTAGCAAGCGACTTTGAATTGATATCTGTAAGTGACTTCATAGACTCAAGATTTCTCGAAATCTGCTTTGTCTCGGAATCATCCGCAGCATTAATGAGGCTGTTGTAATCAGACACAAAAGCTGACACCTTCTTGTACGTAGCATCTGTATCGTCCTTGCGGCTGTTTTTGTAAAGAGCCTGCGCCGACTTTACCATGTCCTCTGACTCCGACTCAATGGACGCAAGTGTCTTCGCTGAATCCTTAGATGTAGAAACAGATGATGAGACAAGAGACTGGGCCTTTGAATTAAGGTTATTTCCATAATATGACTTGAGAAGTTTGAAATAGCTGCCACTTCTAATGCCACTATATGTAGTCATATCCATATTGGCAATAAAAGACGACGCTGCATTGCTGCTTCTACTTCTGCTAAAGCCTGAAAACAATGTGGATATGGATGACGAATCCCACATTCCTATTCCTCTCATAATATCACTCCTTTGATAATCATGTAATCCGTTACCTTCTATATATTTTTAATATAGACGCTTTTCCAATTTATGTCAAGATAATATCTGCCGGTATTACCCAGCCCGGTATTACTAACATATGAGCCGGTATTGTCGTCCTTTATATATCCTCTATCTGCCAGTCAACAGGCTCCACTCCATGCTCCTTAAGAAACTCATTGGCTTTACTAAAATGCTTACAGCCAAAAAAGCCTCTGTAAGCCGACAGCGGGCTTGGATGCGGTGCTGTCAATATCAGATGCTTTGGATTTGTAAGCATAGGAATCTTCGACTGCGCCGGACGTCCCCAGAGCATATATACTATAGGTCTGTCCTGCTCATTTACAGCCTCTATGATTGCATCCGTGAACTTCTCCCAGCCGTGTCCCTGATGCGAGTTTGCCTGATGAGCCCTGACAGTGAGCACCGTATTCAATAGCAAAACTCCCTGATCAGCCCATTTCTTCAGGTATCCGTTATTGGGGATATCACACCCTAAATCGTCGTGCAGTTCCTTGTAGATATTCTGCAGTGATGGTGGAATATCCTTCTGAGACGGAAGCACTGAAAACGACAATCCATGCGCCTGATTGACATTGTGGTACGGATCCTGTCCGAGGATGAGCACCTTCACCTTGTCAAGTGGCGTAAAATGCATGGCATTAAATATGTCATCTGCCGGAGGATATACCACATGTGTGGCATATTCATCTCTCACAAAATTGTACAAATCCCTATAATACGGTTTTTTAAACTCGGCTCCCACAGCCTTTGCCCACTCGCCGTCAAGCATACTCATAATCTTTATCTCCCGCCTATCTTCTGACCGACACACCTTATCTGCCAGATAATTCTTTAAATCCATAATTTCAAGCTCCTTGTAGTGGAAAAGTGAAGCTGCAAGCGCTGCGTCCGCTTTTCCTTCTGTCAGAGCCTCGTAAAAATGCTCCTTTGTGCCTGCACCGCCCGATGCGATAACCGGAACAGAAACATTATCGGCAATAAGCTTGTAAGCTCGATATCGTAGCCATCCTTTGTGCCGTCACAATCCATGCTTGTAAGAAGGATTTCTCCCGCTCCAAGCTCATTTGCCTTAACAGCCCACTCAATGGCATCAAGACCTGTATCTATGCGTCCTCCGTTCTTATATACATTCCAGCCGCTTCCATCAGCACGACGTCTTGCATCGATTGCCACAACCACACACTGACTGCCAAACTTGTCAGCCGCATCACTTATGAGCCGAGGGGTATTTATAGCACTTGAATTTATTGAAATCTTGTCCGCACCCTCTCTAAGCAGTGCCTTAAAATCATCGACTGTTCTGATGCCACCGCCCACCGTGAACGGTATAAACACCTTTTCAGCGACCTTTCTGACCATATCCACAACAGTATTTCTGTTGTCGCTTGACGCCGTAATATCCAGAAAAACCACCTCATCTGCACCTGCCTTATCATAAGCAGCCGCAATCTCAACCGGGTCACCTGCATCTCTTAAATTGACAAAGTTTATGCCCTTCACAACACGTCCGTTATTCACATCCAGACATGGGATTATTCTCTTCGTAAACATATTATGCCTCACCTATCCCTGCAAAATTTTTAAGTATCGAAAGTCCGACTGTGCTGCTCTTTTCCGGATGGAACTGGCAGGCGAACACATTGTTTTTCTCTACAGACGCATGAATGTGTGTGCTGTACTCTGTCGTTGCTGTGACAATTGCTTCATCAGCGGCTTTCAGATAGTACGAATGCACAAAATATACATACGGATGCTCTGAAAGACCTTTAAACAGCCTTCCATTGTTCTGTAAATCAAGTGAATTCCAGCCTATGTGAGGTATTTTAAGTCCTTCCTTATCTGGTATGCGAAGTATCTGTCCGTCAAGCACATGAAGCCCCTCAACGCCCTGACTCTCATCGCTTCCCTCAAATAATAGCTGAAGTCCCAGCATATGCCAAGAAATGGCTTGTCCATGTCACAAACCTCGTGAATCACCTTGTCCAGCTCGTATTTTTTAAGCGAATTCATTGCATCTCCAAAAGCTCCTACTCCGGGAAGTATTACCTTATCGGCATTTAAAATCTCATGCCTGTCTCTGGTCACAATACTCTCCTCGCCTATAGCTGTAAGAGCCTTTTCCACACTTCGCAGGTTGCCTGCTCCATAATCGATGATTGCAATCATATCATTTTGTCTCCTCTTTAATGCCTAATTCATTTAATTTCTGTGTCAGTGCCAGTGTATAGTCATCTCTATCATCTATATTATATAGAGCAATGGCATCATCATATGATAAGCCATACTGACTGCTCAGGGTATCAGAAATAATGTTTTTAAGCTGCTCAAGCTGCAGCTCACATCCGTATTCCTTTGCATTGTCTGCATTTACAGCACATCGTCCTGCCGCACATACTAAGGAATCCGCTGCCATGGTTACATAGCCTGAATCGCTAAAGCTCTTATAGGCATCATACTTACCTGACACTGATGCAAGCACCGACAGCTTATTGTACAACTGCTTATCGTCACCCGAAAGCTTCAAGCCGCTCAGCCTGCTGTAGGCATTTGTATACAGTTCTATTGAATCAGCTTTATTCTGTCCCAGATCAGCTATTGCCTGATTGTACGTATTCTGAGCATCAGTCACTTTGGAGTTGTTTCCGAGCAAAAAGGTGCATATGAGAACAAACACAACTATCGACATAACAAATACCCAGATTACTATAACAGGTCCCTTAGGAAGCTTAGGTCCCTTCTCCCATCCAATGCGTTCCTTCTTTTCCTTTGGAGCCTTTGGCTTTTTTTCTTTTTTAGGTTTTTTTGGCTTCTTTTCTTTTTTAGGCTTTTTGCCCTTCTTTGGCTTATCTGTGGCTTCGTTTAGCTCTCCGTCAGCATCCAGCGCTTCAAGTATCTGCTTATTCTCATCTGAGAGTGTCTTTGCGTCAGTTTCTGCACCTTCTGCTGTGCTCTGTATATCTGTGACATCATCTGACTGCGGCTCTTTTGTAAAAAATGATATTATTCTTTTTAAAAGGCTCTTTTTTTCAGTATCTTGTGCATCAACTGCTGCATCAGCCGTCTCGTGCACTTTCATCTGGCTGCTTGCATAATCATCTATATCAGCCCCTGTCTCACCGGTTTTTCCTTCAAGCAGATCACCGATATTATCCAGACCATCACTACCCAGTATGTCAAGTATATCCTTTGATGCATTTCCTGCCAAATCCGGCTCTCCTATTTCTTCAACCATCTGAGGTTCATTTGTTATTATACTCTCCGGAGTCTCCTCCTGTTTGGGATTCTCAGCCATTTCCGGCATGTTTGCATCCATCATCTCTATCCCAGAATCTGCCGGTGTAAAATTAAATACCGCATCGCTTAGATTATTGTCTGCTTTGTTTTCCTGTTTATCTCCCTGAGTCTCCTGTTCCTTCATCCTGCGGTCAAACTCAGTGAGCATATCATCAAGTGAAGCATCCTTGTCATCAGGAGCCGGAGTCTGTACATTAAGAGCCTGACCCTTGGCCTGCTCATTTTCCCTCTCAAGTTCCTTTTCAAAGTTCGACAGATACTCATCATATGTCTCATTTTCAAGCTCGTCCTCAAACTTTTTGAGGAATTCATCCTGATCAGCCCCAGACATCTTCGTATCTGTATCCTGCAGCTTATTCATTGAATCCAGCAAATTGTCCAGATAGTTTTCTGTCGATTTATCGCTCATTAGTATTCTCCATCTATAATCCATTAAAGGGTGCAGCTAAACAAGCCACACCCCTTGTATCTAAATATATTATGCTTTATCAATCAGCTTGTCAATCGCCTCTACAAGCTTTCCGATTTCAGGCTTTGTAAGCTGTGCGTCTGCTCCAAGCTGTTCACCCTTTTTCCTCATCTCTTCATTTACCAGTGAAGAGAATATGATAACCGGTATATCTCTAAGCTCTGCATCTGATTTTACAAGCTTTGTGAGTCTGTGTCCATCCATGAGTGGCATCTCAATATCAGTTATAATGCAGTCAAGATGCTTTGTAATATCGCCCTTTGCCTGCATAGCCTCTATCACATCCCAGGCCTCCTGACCATTCTCTTCCACTATGAGATTGGTATATCCCGACTTCTTAAGGCACTCGGTGATGAGCTTTGACAATAAAGCCGAATCCTCTGCGATAAGAATTGTAGCATCACTCCTATCTCTTGCCTCCATCTCATCGATATCATTAACCCTAAGTCCTGTCTGTGGACTAATAGAAGCAACTATAGCCTCAAAATCAAGGATAACTATAAGCCTGTCATCCATTTTGATAACACCTGTAGCAGTGCTGCCATGCTCGCCCGTCAGTGTCTCGTCAGGCTTTATAATATTCTCCCACGATACGCGGTGTATACCGATAACCTGATCTACATGAAATGCCACATTGAGTTTGTTAAAATTCGTAATGATAAATAAGCCCTTTTCATCCGTCTGTGGCAGATTAAGACAATTCTTTAAATTGATAACCGTAATCATTGTGTCACGTGGCATAAATATTCCCTCAACACTCGGATGAGTATTCGGAACAGGAGTGACCGGCATATATTGCAAAATCTCTCTGATCTTTGCGACATTGATTCCGTAGTGATTGTCTCCCAACGTGAATTCAAGCACTTCAAGCTCGTTTGTTCCTGACTCCAATAATATGTTCGTATCCATAATACAACCTCCACCTCTTAGTAATCTAAGTATATCATATGTTTTATAATTCAATCAAACTTTTTTCGTTATCTTTTATAACCGACATCTTAATATTGTCACATGCCGTACCCTGAGGTATCTTGAAAAGCAGCACCACATCAACCGCATCGTGCGCCTTTACGGTTCCCTGAAAAGTATTAAGGGAATATGTAAGGAATGTGCCCTCAGCCGTGTATTCCTTTCCATCGGGGAAAGTGGCTTTATATGTCCTGGCATTGCCAAACATATCAACATTTATATCCTCGTCTGTCGGATTTTTAAGAGTGAATTTCATAACCGCAAAAGTATTACCGCTTCCTGCCGTTATAGAATAGTATGAGCCCTCATTGTACACATCTGACTCGTTTACTCCATCATATGTAATTTCAAGGCTGCCGTAGCCTGTTGCCTCGGCAAGTGACACCTTCTTTTCCTGCGTGGCAGAAGGCTCTTTCTGCGAATTGCTGCTCTTATCATTTCCAGCTTCAGATGTCTTATTATCCTGCGAAAGTGAATTATCAGGTGACGCCTCGTCCACTTTCTCAGTGTCGTCAGCATCCTCCATATCCCCACGTTTCTCCGTAGCGTTAGTCATGCCATCCTGCTGGTATATATTGTGTTTTGCAACAACATATGCTGAATAATTAGCGATAAGGCCTTGTTCCGCATCAGTCATATCATATAATTTTGTTCCGCAGCCTGTCAACGTTATAATTGCTGTAAATGCCACAGCTGCCATTTTTATATTTCTTCCCATCATTGCAATAAACCCATTCTTATTCTATGACTTTTATCCTAATAATACATATAGTAACACATTTATTGATTGTTTGCAATAAATAACTCAAGTTCAAACCAGAATTCTACACCATCCTTGTGATTTATGACACCATACCCTCTGTGATGCAGTTCCATAATGGCCTTTACTATAGACAGTCCTATGCCGCTTCCGCCATATTCCCTTGTTCTGGCCTTGTCCACCTTATAAAACTTATTCCATATATTTTCTATATCCTTATCAGGTATCGGCTCTCCCGTGTTAAACACGCTGACCCTCACACGGTCGCTGTACATGCTGTATGATACAGTGATAGTACCACCTCTTGTGCAGTGATTTATCGCATTGCTGATATAGTTTGTCACAACCTCTTCAATCTTGTATATATCACCGCTCACATATACGGAATCGGTGCGGTCAAACTCAATTGCAGCCTCATTTTTCTGTGCCAGAAGCCTAGATGAATCTATAACCCCTCTGACAAGTGGTGTCAGATCAAACCTCGTCATCTCAAGCACATCACTGCCATCCTCCAGATGATTGAGAGATAAAAGCTTCATAACCATGCGGTTCATCTTGTCAGTCTCGTCCATGATGACATCACAGTAGAAGTTACGGCTCTCATCATCGTCATTTACGACCTCTTTGAGTCCCTCAGCATAGCCTGAGATCAGAGCAAGCGAGTTTTTAACTCATGTGACACATTTGACAAAAACTCCTTTCTCATCTCATCAATCTCTTCTTTTTTCTTTATATCACGCTGTAATTCATTGTTTGCCACCTTTAGTCTTGTGATTGTCTGCTCAAGTGTCTGCGACAGCTCATTCATATGCTCACCAAGCACATAAAGCTCCTTTGCACTGTTTTCCGTATCAATGTACTTCGCATCAAAATCAAGCTTCGCCATCCTTGTCGACAGCTCAGTCATATTTCTTATCGGCCTGGTCATGTTGCGAGCAACAATATATGCCATAAACACTCCCACAACAATAGCAGCCACTCCACCTATTGCAAAAAAGCGGTTCGATATGGACACGCTCTCCTTAATGCTCTCAAGCGGTGTCTTCATGTATACAAAGTTACCGTCAATCAGTCTGTTATTTATGATAATATACTCTGTTCCCAGCCTTTTATCCTTCTGCCTTGTCATATTCAGGTTGTTGTAGTCTGCCGAATATGAGACATGCTCGCCTCCAAAAGCAGCTGGAATATTTCCTGATTGTCAGTGGTTCCCTCAATGATGACCTTACCGTATTTGTTAAACACAACCGCATCTATATTGGCGCCAACGCATTTCTTTTCAAATGCTACAGCAAACGTATCATCTGAAAGTTTGTCATTTTTTGCAGCCAGGTCCACCATTTTGTATACAGCAAGCATCTCTTTTTCCTTGTTAAATACATAATACTTTTCCAGCAGTGTGTTATTAGCCATCCAGAACATGCCTACTATCAGAAGTACAATGAATGAAATCACAAGCGTAAGCTGCGTGGATAGCGTTTTTTTCTTTTTCATGGTGACACCTCTTATCCCGAATCCATTAGTCCTAAGCTTAGCACCTACTGTATCTCGAACTTATATCCCACACCCCAGACAGTCTTTATATAGTCGCCTTTAGCGCCCATCTTGCTTCTTAATTTCTTCACATGTGTATCAATAGTCCTCGCATCGCCAAAATAATCATAGCTCCACACACTGTCAAGTATGCGCTCCCTGGTAAGAGCAATTCCCTGATTGCTCATAAAGTAATCCAAAAGCTCAAATTCCTTTACCGAAAGTTCAATATCCCTGCCATCAATAGCTACAGTGTGTGCCGTCTTGTCCATGACAATACCACCGGCCTCGCTTATTACTGCCTCCTTGCCCAGTTTATTCGCCCTGCGAAGGAGAGCATTTACCCTGGCCACCAGTATCTTTGGAGAAAATGGCTTTGAAATGTACTCATCAGCACCAATGTCAAAGCCGTTTAATTCATCACGCTCATCGCCCTTAGCTGTAAGCATAATAATCGGCACCTTTGAAGTCTGTCTGATTTCACGGCATACCTCCAAACCATTTATCCTTGGCATCATTATATCGAGCACCAGCAGTGCTATGTCCTTCTGCTGATAAAATATATCAAGTGCCTCCTCGCCGTCTCCGGCCTCAAGTACCTCGTACCCTTCCCTTGCAAGGAAATCATGCACGAGCTTTCTCATCCTGCTCTCGTCATCTACCACCAGTATCTTTATTTTGTCCACTCTGTTGCATCCTGCCTTTCATCCAGTGCTTTTTCCCTCTCTTCTACTGCCTTTTCCCTTTTTTCAAGCTCCTTCTGCCAGTTTTCATACTTGTCTATCAGCTCATTCTCGTAGTCCACCACATACGGACTGTGTCCACTCACATATGTGATGCCAAACATAGTTACTATGGCAGCCGATAATACAATAGTAAAAAACAATGCCACATGGAACTTTTTCTTATAGCCTTCCGTCTGTTTTTTTACCTCGACAACCGCTTTTTTATCCTCAGGAATATAAATCGGACGGATATCCTCATTCTTGATATATGGGATTGTATGCAGATATTCCTGCAGTTCAACAAGAAACGATAGCCCTACAGGAGTAAAAAAATACCCCGGCTTGTTAAGCTTAAATACAGCTTGTATACCGTATCCGGGTCAGACATATCAGTCTGATCCTTTATATATCGTATTCCGTCACTTTCTTTTTTAGCCTGCCTTGCCTCTTCCTTTGTCTGAAACTCAAACCCATCAACTACATACATCATATCCCCTCTTTCTAATCATCGCGCTCTGCAATCTCACCCGAACGATATGCCGCAATGAGATGCTTTAGATCAGCTATCTTTTCCTTCATCTTTATTCCGGCATTCCGTATCTCCGACAAGTATTCTCTTATCAAGTACCTCTACAGCCTCACGCCTTGATACGATATCCCTCTCATCCCTTACTGCCGTCTCCGGTGATTCAAACGGCTCATGTGCTGTCAATGTCAGCCCATATGAATTGTAAATCAGGGTATATCCCGCGATGCCTGTCCGCCTGCGGTACGCCTTTGAAAAACCACCATCTATGACTATCACTCTGCCGTCGCACTTCACAGGCTTTCACCTCTTAATCTGTGCACAGGAACATGTCCGTTTATGATATGGTCTCTTTTATCATGCAAACCAAACTCCTCGAGTATACGCTGCGCACACTCAGGCTTGTTTATATAGTCATAATAAAAGTTTTTCTTTTCTATTTTCATGTCATCGTCATCTATAAAATATCTCTCAAACGTAGCCATCTTATTTCTGCCATAAAGCGGAGAATATGGTGCTGTCCATATGTACCACATGATATCGCTGCCCTTTTGTCTTTCCAGCCTGTCGTCCGAGAAAAAAGCCTTTCTGACGTAAGTCTCCAGTATATCAAACAAAGCCTTGCCACTATACTCTTTACCGTAGATATTTACCTTTGCGAAGCTCCATCCTCCTCCATCGGGATGCATCCGTGGAAAAGCAGATTGCCATTATATACCTTGTACATGCTGCCTCTTTTAAGCAGCAGCCCAACGTGGTTTTTAAGCTTCTCGCAATGAATAAACGAGCTTCTGAGCCTCTGTATGACTTCCTCTTCCCCCTCTGTCAGCCTGTAAGGATCAGCCGGGTCAATTGTCGGAAAGCTTGTATCAAGAAGCTTATAAGTTCTGCCCTCAAGCTCTATAGTGCCTGTTCATAATCAATATGTTCCAAAAGCAATCGTTCCTTCATGCCATACTCAGGCCACTTCTTAATGAGCTGTCCCTCCAGCTTGAAACGTATGATGGCAATGGCCTTGTGCATCTTCTTTATCAGATCACTCTCCATATTATCTGCGCCACTTGGAGCCACCTTAAACACAAATCTGGTGCATGGGTCATCCTTGTAAGCTTTCAGCGCAAACGTAGCAAGCGGAAGCATATTTATGCCATAGCCCTCCTCGACCACGTCCAGATTACCATATCTGATACTGTTTCTGACAACAGTTGCAATACATGCAGGATTTCCTGCGGCTGCCCCCATCCAGATAATATCGTGATTGCCCCACTGTATATCCAGCGAGTGATATCTGCACAGCCTGTCCATTATCAGATGTGGCCCCGCTCCCCTGTCATATATATCACCAAGCACATGCAGATGGTCAACAGCAAGTCTCTGAATAAGCTCGGAAAGCACCACTATAAACTCCTCCGCAGTGCCCAGCTCCACTGTTGTATTGATGATTGACTCGTAGTAAGCCTCCTTGTTTAACACCTCCGGCTTTTCTGTGATGAGCTCCTCTATAACATATGCATACTCCTCCGGCAAAGCTTTTCTCACCTTGGAGCGCGTATACTTTGATGAAACGGTCTTGCACACCTCTATCAGCTTATAAAGAGTCGTCTTATACCACGAATCCATATCCGGCTCGTCCTGCTTAATAAGCTCCATCTTTTCCCTTGGGTAGTAGATGAGTGTTGCAAGCGCAGCCTTGTCAGCCTTGTCCATCGCCAGACCAAATACATCATCTATCTTCTTTCTTACAGCCCCAGAACCATTTTTCAGCACATGGGAAAAGGCTTCATACTCACCATGCACATCAGATACAAAGTGCTCTGTGCCCTTTGGCAGGTTTAAAATAGCCTGCAGATTGATAATCTCAGATGATGCCTTGCCTATTGTCGGATACATCTCCGACAACTGTTCCAAATAATGTAAGTGTTCTTTATCAATTGCTATATCATTCATTTATATCTAGACCTCATAATACTGATTCATCACCTTATTTATTTCCTTTTCAAGCTTACAACCCGTGTATACACACTTCATAATGCACTTTCTGATTGGCTCCTCAAAATTAGTACCCTCGCACTTATCCAAAACTCCCTGCAATGTAAGCTGTACAAGTATGCTCTCACCTGTCTGCGGATCTGTGGCTATGTTTTCGTACACCTTCTTGTAGTACTTATCACTCACTACCGGGTAGTCAGTAAGCGCCATTTCCCGCCACTTTCTAAAACTTAGCGACATATATTCACCTGCTCTTTTGTATATAATAAAACATTGTACCAATTAGCGGTGCTCTAATCAATGCCTCAGACACATTTATTTCAAAAAAGTTTTTTGATATTTATTATAAATAAAGCTGCATTTGTTTAAATAAAAAAAGTGTAAGCTGCATTCAGCTTACACTAATTAAGTTTCAGGACACCTCCCTTTTTATATAACAAACATTCTAATTTGACAGTAATTGACGTTTCTTATATATTTATTTATGTTTCAACAATAACCATTATAGTGTATTGCGCATGTCAATACTTGACCAAATTTGGAGTTTATTTTTTTAAAAAGAAGGGAGATTAGCTCATAAATGAACCGACTTGAAATAGTAAATAACATATCGACAAATATTGAGCGCGAACGCATAAAGCTTGGTATGTCCCAGGCACAGTTTGCAAAAGCACTTGATATGTCACTCTCCACCTACAAGCGGATAGCAAACGGAGAATCCTCTCGTATAGACGTCTACACCACTTACCTGATATACAAGCTGACAGGACGGTTTTCCTGCGAACTAACAGGCTTCAATGATGATGTAATAAACCTTGTAAAGCGCATCAAAAAGCTTTCCAAAAGCCAGCGCATACTTATAGACTCGATTATAGACACTGAGCTTGCGCTATCTGCCTACAAGGATGAAAGCTGTCATACGGAGGATCTGATTTCCGTCCTCCATCCCGACAGGCAATATGACCGACGGCATGATTTTGGACTCCTACAATGTCGAAAAGCTTGATGTTTCAAATTACAGAAAAGCCTTCGGTGATGCCCTTCACATCGGAATCCGCATCACAAGCAATCATCTACATCCTGTATATAATAAAGGCGATATACTTCTAATCAGTCGAAACCCAATCCGCGACGGCGATACCGGTATCTTTATCAACGCACAGAACAAGCGTGCATACATCAGAAAACTGCATCAGAAAAACCCATGTGAGCTCACACCAATCAACAATTACGGTGAGACCTTTTATGTCGACAGCGATAATGTTGATGATATGAGCAAATGGATAAAATTCGGACACGTGCTCTGCAAGGTGCGCTAGCAGATTACTCTGTTATTTTAATATCATCAAAGCAGTCAAAGGTTGCAAAGTAGTCTGCCGGAGTTTCTGCTCTTCTGATGAGTTTTGCCTCTCCATTGCTTTCGAGCAATATCTCTGCTGAGCGAAGTCGTCCGTTGTAATTGTAGCCCATTGAAAAGCCGTGTGCTCCTGTATCATGGATTACCAGATAGTCTCCCATATCAATCTTCGGAAGCTGTCTGTCAATTGCAAACTTGTCACAGTTCTCACAGAGTGAGCCTACCACATCATATGTATGGTCACAAGGTGCATCCTCCTTGCCGAGCACTGTGATATGATGGTATGAGCCGTAAATAGCCGGTCTCATAAGGTTTGCCGCACACGCATCTACTCCTATATACTCCTTGTAGATATGCTTCTCATGGATAGCCTTTGTCACAAGACAGCCATACGGAGCCATCATAAAACGTCCCATCTCTGTGTAAATAGCCACATCGCCCATTCCTGCCGGTACCAAAACCTCATCGTACACCTTATGTACACCGCGCCGATAACTGATATATCGTTTGGTGTCTGATCCGGCTTATAAGCCACGCCAACTCCACCTGAAAGATTTACAAATCTAATATCGCAGCCGGTCTCATTTTTAAGCTCAACAACCAGCTCAAAAAGCTCCTTTGCAAGCTGTGGATAATACTCGTTGGTTACTGTATTGCTTGCCAGGAATGCATGCACGCCAAAGTATTTAGCGCCTTTTGACTTAAGAATTTTGAATGCCTCAAAAAGCTGTTCCTTTGTCATTCCATACTTGGAGTCTCCCGGATTGTCCATGATACCGTTTGACAGTGTGAACACTCCACCCGGATTATATCTGCAGCTTATTGTCTCCGGAATATGTCCGATTGTTTCCTCCAAAAAATCAATATGTGTGAAATCATCGAGATTGATGATAGCACCAAGCTTGTCTGCATATGCAAATTCCTCTGCCGGTGTATCATTTGATGAAAACATGATATGCTCTCCGTCGAAGCCGCATGACTTTGCAAGCATAAGCTCTGTGTATGATGAGCAGTCACAGCCCATGTCATAATCCTTTAAAATCTTGAGCAGATATGGGTTTGGGGTAGCCTTTACAGCAAAATACTCTCTAAAACCCGGATTCCATGCAAATGCATCCTTTACAGCCTGCGCGTTGGCACGGATGCCAGCCTCGTCATATAAATGAAATGGTGTAGGAAATTGTTTAACAATCTCCTCTACCTGTTGTTTTGTCACAAATGGTGTCTTTTTCATGTTTATCTCCTAACTTTTACATAGTAAAGTGTACTAAAACATATGCTACAACAAAATGGGTATATTTTCAAGAATTTTTATGGTATAATTTCTCATTAGGTAAATGTTTTTACTTTTTTAAGTATAGTTGATATAACTATTCAAAACTGATATAACTATTTAAATTAAGATATAAAGGGAAACAGGAAAATGAACATTAAAGTACTTCAGTATATTGATAATACACCAAAAAATAATATAACTACCGGTCAGGTGCTGTAACCGGTGATAACATTCCTTCCAATAGCAGCTCCGCTGTCAATAGCACCGGTGCTGATTTTGATCAGGTGCTTGACGATGCAAAAATGGCTGAAGCTGCTGTTGCCATTGACAGACTGATTGCCCAAAGTAACGGTGGCTCAGTTGATATATCGCTTGTACAGAGGTTCTTTGATCAAAATGGTATAAATATCGAGCTTTGCCGTAATACAGTTTCTCCTTCTGCCGCAGTTAATAATACAGCTGCTTATTCTGGTTCTCCAGCCGGCATCAGCTCAGATACAAATACATATAATGTAGCAGCTTCCGGAGCCTCAGGAATTAGCAGCAGCTCCGTAAAACTCGAAGCTTCCGGTTTGTCATGCTCTGCCGATCTTGATGCAATTTTTAATGAGGCTGCCTCAAAATACGGTGTGGATGCCAAATTCCTTAAGGCTATCGCCAAGTGCGAGTCTGACTTCTCCACAGAGTGCACCAGCCGTTCAGGTGCCATGGGTATCATGCAGCTCATGCCACAGACCGCTGCCTCACTTGGTGTCACAAACGCCTACGACCCATACCAGAATATCATGGGTGGCGCCAGGTACATAAGTGAAAAGCTCACCCAGTATAATGGTGACAAATCACTGGCCTTAGCTGCCTACAATGCAGGCTCCGGCAACGTAGCCAAATATGGCGGCATTCCGCCATTTAAAGAAACTCAGAACTATGTAGCAAAGGTTATGGCATACTATAATTCATAATAAATTGTATTCTGACTCACATAAAATTATATTTTAATTCAAAGTGGCTTGACAAATGCTGATGTATATAGTAAACTTAGCAAGTTGATAGTTGCTGATGTGGCTCAGAGGTAGAGCACTTCCTTGGTAAGGAAGGGGTCACGGGTTCAATTCCCGTCATCAGCTTATTTAAAGAAATAGTTATTTTATATATTGAATGCCACAGACATAAAGCCTGTGGCATTCAATGTATATGAGGAAAAGCATATGCGACGTCAATTCTGTGCACATGAATAATTTTTAGTCGGAACTGAGTGTACCCCAACACATAGTTGAAATACAACAGCTCCTTTTGATGATATTATAGTAACACTTAATTGTGTCCTAAATATAGCCATGTGATAAATATTTTCTTAAATTTGGTAAATATCTACAAACAAACTCTTAATCCGGCAGAAATATTCTATATTTCAACAATATATTTCTCGTATGCATTGATAACAGTAGTTTCTCCCACCTTGTCAAGCCTGACAAACTGCCTGCCGTAACTCATATGAACATGTCCATGCACAAAATACCTTGGCTTATACTGCTCAATAAGCCTGTTAAACACATCAAAGCCTGTATGACATGTATCCTCACCATCATGCAGTCCCTTTGCCGGCGAATGGGTGACAAGCACATCAAAGCCGTTTTTACGTTTAAGCTTCCACCACAGCTTCTTAACACGCTTTGTCATCTCCTTCTGAGTATACTGATTTTCTCCCGGTTTATAACGGTTTGAGCCTCCCAGGCCAAGAAACCGTACACCCTCATATTCGTAAATCTCATCCTCAATGCATATGCACCTTCCGGCGCTTTACATTGTTATTTGTTCATCGTGATTGCCATGCACATACAAAAGAGGGACTCCAACCATCGTTGTCAGAAAGGACAGATAGCTCGGGTTTAAGTCTCCACATGATACAATAATATCAATTCCTTTAAAATCCTCTTTCTTAAAGTATTCCCAGTACATTTTCGACTCTTCATCAGCTAAGAATAGTATCTTCATTACAGTTTATTTTCCTCTACACCCTTTAGTTCAACCACCATCTTTGCATTGTCAACAAACTCACTCATAGGCGGAATACTACCTACAACATTATCTACAAGCCAGTCCATTTTCATGATATCAGACGGTTTCATCTCGTGCTCACCTTTGTTTTTAAGCTCTCCCTTCTGGTCATATATCTGTCCAAAGAAAGGTACAACCTCGCCCTTTGTGATATCGCTCTTTAAATGATCCGCAAGCCTCTTTACTCCATAAGGTACATGCTTTGAACAAATCAGGTCAATAACACCTGCAGACATGCCCCACCAGTAATTAAGTGCCTTAACCTGCTCCTGTCCTTCAGCCTTGTAGGAGCCTGCCAGTACGCTCTGCAAAAGTTTCTCATAAAACACTCCCCAGTTCCATATAGGCATGGCAAGGTTTAATGCCTGTCCATCCTGCAGCTTGTACAGACCAAAATATCTGGACGCGTCATTCGGAGTGATAATATCCTGATCCGACACATAATGCAGGTCATTTTCTGTAAGGAATTTATTCCTGTCATAATCCTTTGTCTTTGACCATGCCAGATATACCTTTGCCCTTGGATTCACACTTGCAACTCCCAGAGCAAACGCGTTGATATTGGCAATCATGCCATATATCGGGTAGTCTGCAATATATGCAACCCTTTCATTGTCTGTGACAGCTCCTGCTATCATTCCTGCGAGAAACTTTGCCTCATACATACGTCCATAGTATGTTCTGATATAAGGATGAGGCGCATTCAGCGAACAGTTGAGTATATAAACCTCCGGATGCTCAACAGCCACCTTTAAGCTGTTTGGCATCATCTGCGGTCCCACACAAAAAATTATATCGGCACCTGCTTTATAATATCCTCAAGCACCTGCTCCACATTGTTCTCATCCACACCTGCCACATATTCTGTCTCCAGTTTGTCTGAAAAGGTTTCATCAAGATACATACGCCCAAGCTCATGCGAATACAGCCACGCAGATGTTTTCGGCTCTCTCGGATATAAAAATACAACCTTGAGCTTCTTTTGGGTCTGAGGAATAAGATAATTGAGCAGACTCTTTTTGGTCTGTACCTTTGTAGGATCCAGCACGAGGTTTATCTTGTGCTTTTCCCCTTCTGCTGCAAACTCCTTCCATGTATTGATGACGTTTTTGTTGTAATCATTCTCAGACATCTCAAGCATGGCATCCATGCCAAAGACCTCCATAAATACTGTAATAGCATCACCCAGCTTAATGTCCAGCCTGTCACCACCGCGGAAATTATAGACCTTTGAAAAATCAAACATTACCTTGGCAAATTTTTCCTTGGTCTCATCATCCATCTGCCTCTTTCCAACAAGCGAAAGAAGCTTATCAGCATTGCCCAGCTTCGTAAACTCCACCGAGCAAAGCCCCGTGATTTCATTGAACTTCATATACTCATAATAAAGCCTCACATCATAATCATCCGACAGCTTTGGAATCTTTCTGGTCACAATTGCAGGAATCGAAACGGCGTTGAAGTACTTTGAGTACACTGACCCTCCTTATTGCCCTCAAGCACATAATACCTGTTCATGTACTCAAATGCCTTGATTGGATCTCTGATTCCCTCATTCATCTGTGCATCTGACAGATTAGACCACTTCACTGCAAATTCGGTTTCCCAGTCCAATATCGGCATAAAATTTGCCGCAAATGAATATGTCCTGCCCATGGTGCTTGTTCCTACAACGAAATCCAAAGGCACATGAACCAGCCCCATATTCTGCTCTGTCTGAATATCTGCCTCTGATAAGATTTCATCAAGCACTGGCAGATAAGGAAACTGTCCTTTAGCTATCCTTGCCCTGTATTCTTTTTTTCCCAGCTTTAATGCTTCTGAATATTCTGTTTCACCCATATTGTAATCTCCTTTTGAAACTATTTTAACATAAATTCAAAAAAATTAAACATTTCCTTTGATATTTTTAAAAACTCTGATATAATATATGTTAGGAAATAGGTACCACAGTCATATGGAGGATAAAATAATGCAAAATATATCTCGGGAAAATGCCGATATCATAGGCGAAGTAGCCAATATCTGCATAGGCAATGCAGCCACAACACTGAGCATGATTCTACAAAAACCGACAAATATTACGACTCCGATTGTAGAGGTTTTGAAAAAAGAGGATGCTCTCGATCATGATGATCGAATTTTAATTAAGGTTCCTTACACAAAAGGACTTGACGGAACCAACCTACTTATTATAAAATTAAATGATGCATTGGTTATTGCCAATCTCATGATGGGAGGCAACGGAAGTAATGTTTCTGATATGACACTTGATGAAATCACACTTTCCGCCATATCGGAGGCTATGAACCAGATGTGTGGTACAATAGCTACATCAATGTCTTCGCTCTTAAACGAGCCAACCGACATAGGTTTTCCGCTTATCAATTCAAGTTATCAGAAGACCTTTGATATACCGGACGAGTTGTGTAACGGAACAGATATTGTCAAGGTGACATTCAGGCTGACTGTTGGAGATTTAATAGACAGTGATCTCTTACAGTTGTATCCAATAAGCATAGTAAAACAGATTATCAAACAGGAGGTTTAACAAAATGGCTAGAATTTTAATAGTTGATGATGCAGCATTTATGAGAATGATGCTGAAGGATATCCTTACAAAGGGTGGATTCGAGATTGCAGGCGAGGCTGCTGACGGAAATGAGGCAGTTGCAAAGTACAATGAGCTCAAGCCTGATCTTGTAACACTTGACATCACTATGCCAAATAAGGATGGCATCCAGGCTTTAAAGGAAATTAAAGCAGCTGACCCAAATGCTACATGCGTTATGTGCTCTGCTATGGGACAGCAGTCTATGGTTATTGACGCTATCCAGTCAGGTGCCAAGGATTTCATCGTTAAGCCATTTCAGGCTGACCGTGTTATCGAGTCAATCAGAAAAGTACTTGGATAATATTTACATATAAAACAAGGTCTGTCAGTATAGCTGACAGACCTTGTTTTATTATATTTTTGTAACTGTTCAGTACCTTCACAGCTGCGCAAGACTCTCAATAGCCTTATCATCAAGAATAACCTTTGCATGCTCCATAAGAAAAGCCCTTTTGTCAGCCCCTGCAATGATATCATCTGCATACTCATCTGCTATGACAGACATCTTTTCAAGCTCATGCTCATTATATCCCGATAAATCCATGCTCATAAAGTACTCTCCCTCAAACTTAAAAAGCTGCGAGAATGGCATTGGCAGTCCTTTAATCATCTTTGCAAATCTGACAGCCACATCAAATTTTTCAAAAATGAACATTACAACAGACACCATATCCTGCTTTTTTGCAGTTGTCCTGCCTTTTTTATTTTTCTCATTCTCTGCAGTCTCAGCCGGCAGCGAATTAAGCAGTCCATTAACGATATCTTTAAGATGCTCCATCATGCCCTCAGTAGCAGGATGTTCAGAAAATGTCAGAGAAAGCGTGTGATCCGCCAAAAAATCTGCTCTCACAGTCTTGATTCCCGAATTAAAATCAGTTCCAAACTCTTCTGAAGCCATGTCAAATATCTGGTTCATGAATTCCTGGGTGCGCTCGCCATTGCTCATAATTTCATCCATTGTATATCCCAGATCATATATTTCTTCTTCTGAAATAACACATTTTATAGTGTGTTCACCTATTCTTGAAAACTCCATAACAAGCTTCACCTACTTTCTTTTTAGCTTTTGTCTGATACGGGATAGTGCATTGTCAATTGATTTATCTGATTTTCCAAGCATATGCGCTATCGTTGTATAATTATTTCCTTCCAGATACAATTGTAGCACTTTTTTCTCCATATTACTCAGTTTATTCACAATTGTTCCTTGAATTCCTTAAATTTTTCCTTCTCTATGAGAAGCTGCTCAGGACTTGCAATATCATCTTGCAGCATTTCCTCAAACTCTGTACCATCACTGTCACTCTGCGAAAAGGATATATATGTGTTAAGCGGCATATGTTTCTTTCGGTTTGAAGCCTCAAGCGCCGAGCTAAGCTGCCTTGTGATGCATAGCTGTGCAAAACTGTAGAAAGATGCTTCCTTGTCGCTCTTATAGTCTCTGACCGCTTTAAACAGGCCAATCATGCCTCCTGAATAAGGTCATCATTCTCACCGCCTATCAGGTAGAGTGCATTCGTCTTTTTACGCACAAGCGGCTTATACTTTTCCAATATATAGTCCATGATTTCATTGTTGTCACCATGGTCATTTTTGTCATTATGAATCCTCATAATAAGCTCTTCATCCGTATATGCGCTGTAATCTTCCACTATATGCTTCCTATTCTATAAATATACAATTCATAATACACACCACTCATCTCGCGACATGCAATCTACTTTCCACTCTTAAGTCTCTGTCTGACTATCTCATATGCAAGCACGCCTGTCGCAACCGATGCATTCAGTGAGTCAATATCGCCCACCATAGGAATAGAAGCTGTCATATCACAGTTTTCCTTTACAAGCTTGCTGACTCCGTCACCCTCATTGCCTATTACAAGACCTATAGGACCTGTGAGGTTTAAGTCATACATGGTAGTGCCACCCATATCAGCACATACAAACCACATACCCTTTTCCTTAAGCTCCTTTATGGTATTTGAGATATTGGTAACCTTGGCAACAGGTGTATAGTTTATCGCACCTGCAGACGTCTTTGCCACTGTAGGGGTAAGTCCCACTGCACGCCTTTTTGGTATGATGATGCCATGTGCACCCGCCTGATTTGCGGTACGGATTATTGCGCCAAGATTGTGTGGATCCTCTATACCGTCAAGTATGATGATAAAAGGCGGCTCGCCCTTTCTTTCGGCATTTTCCAGTATGTCCGAAACCTCGGCATACTCATATGCTGCTGAAACTGCAATGACACCCTGATGCTTGCCTGTCTCAGACATCTGATCAAGTCTTTCCTTTGCAACATAGTTTATGATTGCATCATGCTTTCTGGCCTCTCTTGTGATTGACTTTATTGGTCCGTCCTGACAGCCGTCAAGCACAAAAAGCTTGTCTATTGTCTTTCCCGAACGGAAAGCCTCCAGCACAGCATTTCTGCCCTCTATATAATTCTCATGAAATTTTTCTTTATTGTTGTTATCCATATTTTCCTCTTATTTTGTGCTATATTTCAATTCCTAAAAGTTCCACTCCAAGCTTAGTGAGTGAAACAACCCTCTCAAAATCATCCTTCAGATAAAGATAGCCCATGACCGCCTCAAGCCCTGTAGCTTTCCTGTAATCAGCCATTGTAGCGTTTTTTGCCATGGAAGGTGACTTGGCATTGCGGCCCCTGTGATACACATCACTCTCCTCCTCTGTCAGATGAGGTAAAAGTGCCTCTATCATGAGAGCCTGTGTATGTGCCTTTACTATATTACTTGTGTGCTTATGAAGCAGATTTGCCTTTGTATTGCCCTTTCCCACCACAACTGAGCGGATGACAATATCAAATATGCCATCACCGATATATGCAAGTGTAAGCGGCGAGTATGTCCTTATATCAACATCCTTTATTCCAAACTGTTCCTTAATATATGAGTCTATCTTCATACTATACAAGCTCCCATTTTACTCCCTCTCTGGTATCCTTTATGGCAACCCCCTTTGCCAGAAGCTCATCTCTTATGGCATCGGCTGTCGCAAAATCCTTTGCCTTTTTAGCGGCTGCACGCTCTGCAATTTTATCATTGATAAATGCCTCAAGCTCACTGTCTACAGATGACGATGCCTCAAGTAAGGCCTTTCCTGATTCCCTAAGTCCCAGATCAAGTACCTGCTCAAAGTCATCGATAAGTGCAAGCTTTGTCCTGTCTGAGATATCAGCCTTAAGCACATCATACACTATGGTTATAGCCATTGATGTATTCAGATCATTTGAAACTGCATCAGTAAATTTCTTCTTAAAGTCAGAAAAAGCTGTCTCATCAATATCACCCTCATCCTTAAGCTCTGCCACACGCTTTGCAATCTTATTGTATGCCGCAACTGCATTGTCGAGCGCATCAAACGAAAACTCAAGAGGCTTTCTGTAGTGTGACTGTAAACAGAAGAATCTGTAGGCAAGCGGATTGTAGCCCTTCTCCTGAAGCACCGAAACTGTGAGGATTGCACCTTCGACTTGCTCATCTTGCCGGCTCTGTCATTTAAGTGATTGACATGGAACCAGTACTTGCACCAGTCGTGTCCCAGATAGCTCTCTGACTGTGCAATCTCATTGGTGTGATGTGGGAAAATATTGTCCACACCGCCACAGTGGATATCCACGTACTCTCCGAGATGCTTCATGCTAATGCATGAGCACTCTATATGCCAGCCCGGATATCCGACGCCCCATGGGCTGTCCCATTTAAGAGCCTGGTCCTCAAACTTAGACTGTGTAAACCAGAGTACGAAATCATTTTTATTCTTCTTGTTTACATCCTCCTCGACATCATCTCGCACTCCAACCTGAAGCTGTTCCTTCTCTACTGCTGAGGAGAACACAAAATAATCATCAAGCTTTGATGTATCGAAATATACATTGCCTCCTGCAAAATAGGCATAGCCCTTCTCGATAAGCACCTCCACCATATGGATGAATTCCGGAATACAGTTGGTTGCAGGCTCTACGACATCAGGCATTCTGTTGTGTACGGCTGTGAAATCCTTGAAAAAGGCATCTGTGTACTCCTTTGCCACCTCCATGACGCTCTTGTGTTCACGCTTTGCGCCCTTTAGCATCTTGTCCTCTCCGGTATCTCCGTCGCTTGAGAGATGTCCCACATCAGTGATATTCATGACACGCTTTACATCATAGCCCACATAGCGAAGTGCCTTCTCGAGCACATCCTCCATGATGTATGAGCGGATATTTCCGATATGTGCAAAATGGTAAACTGTAGGTCCACATGTATACATGCCGATTTTGCCGTCAACACGCGGAATAACAGTATCAATCTGTCTTGTGAGTGTATTGTAAAACTTGAAATTGTTCTCCATTATTTATATCTCCTTTTGGATGATTTATAACTATTTTTTTATTTTAGCATGTTTTCCCTATATATTCAAATCAATCGGCCTGACAGCCGTTGCATCCGCTGCATCCTCCTCCGACCTGCATACTTGCCTCATAGAGACCTGTAAGTGAGCAGATTGCCTGTGATGCAATCCCCTCCTCGCGGCCTGTAAAACCAAGCCACTCCTCGGTCGTTGCCTTTATATTTACCTGTTCCTTTGCGATTTGCAGCGTATCAGCCACATTCTGCTCCATCTGCTCAATATACGGACGAAGCTTCGGCTTTTGTGCAATTACTGTCGCATCTATGTTTTCTATCACATAACCTTTTTTTGCAATGAGGTCTCTCACATGCTCTAAAAGCTTAAGACTCGAAATCCCCTCATATGCCGGGTCTGTATCCGGGAAATGCTTTCCGATATCGCCAAGTGCGCTGCACCCAAGAGTGCATCCATTATCGCATGCAACAGTACATCGGCATCCGAATGGCCTAAAAGCCCGAGTGTATGCGGAACCTTCACTCCTCCCAAAATCAAATCTCTGCCCTCAACAAGCTTGTGCACATCATAGCCCATTCCTACTCTCATATATCGTCTCTCTTTCTATCAGATACAATACCTCATGTTATTGTCAACTGTCATTGCTCTGTATTTTAGTTTTTAACTATAGTATACCTTATTTCTTCTGTTGCGCCAAGATATTATTTTCAGTAACTTTTTTCAAATAAAAGACCGCCCCGGACAAACCGGAGCGGTCTTTATTAAAATGGAAATAGTCCATTAAATGCTTATGCAAGTGCTGCAGTGATGATAGCCATTGAGTAAACCTCTCCTGCATTACATCCACGAGAAAGATCATTGATTGGAGCATTGAGTCCAAGTAAGATTGGTCCGTATGCTTCGAAGTTACCCATTCTCTGTGCGATCTTGTATCCGATGTTTCCTGCGTTGATATCAGGGAAGATAAATGTGTTTGCATGTCCTGCTACTGCTGAATCAGGGCACTTTGTACGAGCTACACGAGGTGCAACTGCTGCGTCAAACTGAAGCTCTCCCTCGATAGGAAGGTTAGGATATTTCTCCATAGCCTTGTGAGCTGCGTTTCTCATCTTGTCAACATCCTCGCCCTTTCCTGAGCCAAGTGTTGAATAGCTTAAGAATGCAACCTTTGGATCGATACCGAAGATCTTAGCACACTCTGCTGTTTCTCCGGCGATTTCAACAAGCTCGTCCTCTGTAGGATGGATATTGATAGCACAGTCACCCATTGCAAGAACCTCATTCTCACCTGTAGCAGATGGACGAACAAGGATAAAGCATGAAGAAACGATAGCGTTTCCTGGCTTTGTCTTGATAAGCTGTAATGCCGGACGAACTGTATCTGCTGTTGAGTATGTAGCTCCTCCGAGAAGTGAGTCTGCGATACCCATCTTTACAAGCATTGTTCCAAAGTAGTTAGCGGATGAAAGAATTCCCTTAGCCTGCTCCGGTGTAACACCCTTGCTCTTACGAAGCTCGCAGAATAATTCAACCATCTCATCCATACGGTCAAAGTTCATAGGATCTATAATCTCTGCTCCACGGATATTGAAACCGCTCTTCTCAGCGCTTGCACTAATCTTCTCAGGATCTCCGACAAGGATAGGATGTAAGAAGTTGCTTGCAAGTAAACGCGAAGCTGCCTCAAGGATACGTGGATCCTCTCCCTCTGTGAATACGATTTTCTTTGGGTCTTTCTTTAATATTTCGATTAACTGACCAAATCCAAACATGATAATGTCTCCTTTATGTATATTATTTATTATTTAAAACTATATCTGGTTTCACACCACTGACTATAATATACTTATTTTCTCGAATATCAATAATTGTTAAAAGGTTGTCAAGATGTTCGCAAAAAAATCCAATCCATGATATTTCATGGCACAATAAAAGGAACCGGATTAATATTTTCCGATTCCTTTTATAATGATCACTATTTATTCGTTTAAGGAGTATTTATCATGAAAAACCATTTACTCTGCAAGTGCCTTAAATGCCTCATCAAGATCCTCAATTATATCATCCACATTCTCAGTTCCGATTGAAAGACGGATTGTGTTTGGCTTGATTCCCTGATCTAAGAGCTCTGCTTCATTGCACTCTGAGTGTGTGGTAGAAGCCGGATGTATAGCAAGTGACTTAACATCAGCTACGTTTGCAAGCAGTGAGAAAAGCTCAAGGTTGTCAATAAATTTCTGTGCTTCCTTTGCTCCACCCTTAATCTCGAATGTAAATATAGAGCCGCCTCCGTTAGGGAAGTATTTCTTGTAAAGCTCCTGCTGCTCTTTATCCTCTGAAATAGATGGATGATTAACCTTCTCTACGAGTGGCTGATCCTTTAAGTACTGAACTACCTTGAGTGCATTCTCAACATGACGCTCCACACGAAGCGAAAGTGTCTCAAGTCCCTGCAGGAAGATAAATGAATGAACAGGTGAAATTGTTGCTCCTGTATCACGAAGTAAAATTGCCCTGATATATGTCGCAAATGCTGCCGGTGCGCAATCCTTTGCAAAGCTTACTCCGTGGTATGATACGTTTGGCTCTACAAGCCATGGCCATTTATCATTCTGTGTCCAGTCGAATTTACCGCTGTCAATTATAACTCCACCAATTGTTGTTCCGTGTCCACCGATGAACTTTGTTGCTGAGTGAACCACGATATCAGCACCGTACTCAATCGGACGGACAAGATATGGTGTAGCAAAGGTATTATCTACGATAAGTGGGATTCCTGCCTCATGCGCGATATTTGCAATTTTTTCGATATCTACCACCTCTGAGTTTGGATTTCCGAGTGTCTCTATTTCAATAGCTTTTGTATTCTCTTTGATGGCAGCTTGATTCCATCATAATCGAATGGATCTACGAATGTAGCCTCAATTCCGTAATCAGGAAGTGTGTGTGCCAAGAGATTGTATGTACCGCCGTAGATATTCTTTGCTGCAACGATATGGTCACCTGCGTGTGCTACTGCCTGGAAAGCATATGTGAGTGCCGCTGCTCCGGAACCAACAGCAAGTGCTGCCACGCCACCCTCGAGTGCTGCAATTCTTCTCTCGAATACATCCTCTGTAGGGTTTGTCAGTCTGCCGTAGATATTTCCTGCATCTCTGAGTCCGAATCTGTCTGCAGCATGCTCACTGTTATGGAACACATATGATGAAGTAAGGTAGATTGGAACTGCTCTCGCATCTGTAACCGGATCAGGTGTTTCCTGTCCTACATGTAACTGTAATGTCTCAAATTTTAAATTTCTGTCTGCATAATGTTTCTTGCTCATATTAATATCCTCCTATTAATGATATGTTAATGTTATTTGTTTTTAATTTTAATTCCGGGATGCTGTTCCCTTGAACTAATCATATCATATCATCTTTCTAGGAAAAGTGTTAATACTTATAACTGAGAGCTTGCTATAAATATATTTTATAAGCAATTGTTTTCCAAAACATCAGAAAGCTCTCTAGTAGCTGCACCAACATCCATGTTATTTACTGCATAATCACATATCTGGCGGTTGCGTTTCTCTGCATCTATCGACAGAATACGCAGTGTCTTTTCTTCTATTGAGTAATCCTGTTCTATGATATCCCGGATTAAAAGCTCCTTATCACGTGCCACATACACTATAACAGTAGGAAAATGGCGCTTCATGGCAATGGCGCCGCACATGTCAAGCGGCATCACGACAAAGTGTCCCTTTGCAAGCACCGCCTCTATATCCTCCATTTTGGTGCCATACTGTATTCCTGCGTATCTTGTCTTTTCAAAGAAATCCTGTGCATTGAACTCCTCCTCCGTCAGGTACCTATGCTTATCTCCGGGCTTGGTACAGTATGTTTTCGGATTCTCAAACTGCTCCATGGCGCACAGGCTGTCTGAGAGCGCTGTCTTTCCTGAGCCTGATGGTCCGACAAGCGCCACAACTGACGGATTCTTTATATTTTTATTTCTATATAATGACGCATTTATTATCTGCTCCACGAGATATACAAACTCTGTGATATTATTGACCGATAACAGTCCTGTCATTTTTGAATTCCACGGCTTTCGCATGAGCACGGGATATGTGGCCGGTGTCTCAAGCACATTGTGTATGGCATCATCTAAAATAATATCAAACTGCACGAGATTTTTCGCATTGCCAAGTATGATATTTTCTGTCGGGAAATCAGGAAATGCCTCCATTATCTGACTCGCCCTCACTCCCATGAAGCCCGGTGCCACCGCCGTGATAAAATATACCTCTCCGATATCCATGAGCTTTCTTATCATCCGCTTTGTCTCTACTGTAGGCTTCTGCCTCTCGTAAAGTGTATTATCCCGGTAAAATTCCTTTATGACAGAGGCTCTGCCGGTATTCTCCCAGGAATCTATATCCTCCAATTCAAGCGGTGGGGTGATATTATATTTTTTGTTTGCCATATCTATGGCTATACTGTTGAATGGGGCTGTCACATCATCCCAGTCAAGTCCTATTTTAGGTCTTATCATGCTTATCCCTTTCTGTTTCGTAACTATTTATAACAAAAAGACCTGCAACAACTGCAAGTCTTAACAAGTAGCGAGGGAGAGACTCGAACTCTCAACCTCCCGGGTATGAACCGGACGCTCTAGCCAGTTGAGCCACCTCGCCATATTTGATTGATACCTTTAAAAGGATGGGACCTACAGGGCTCGAACCTGTGACCCTCTGCTTGTAAGGCAGATGCTCTCCCAGCTGAGCTAAGATCCCATGTCGTCAACCGACTTGATTATTATATACAGTCGGCACCTTATTGTCAACAACTTTTTTTTTATTTTATTAAAAAAATTTTTAACTATTCAGAAGTCTCTCCACAAGCTTCACGCACTCTGCCGCATCCTTTGAATATCCGTCGGCTCCTATCTCGTCTGCAAAGCTTTGTGTAATGCAGCTCCACCGATTACAACCTTACTCTTACAGCCTTTTCCTTGCAGATTTCCACTACATCCTTCATGCGCATCATGGTGGTGGTCATAAGAGCTGACAGTCCGATAACTGCCGCATTCGTCTCAATCGCCTTGTTGACAATATCCTCACAAGGCACATCCTTTCCCATATCAATCACGTTGTAGCCATAGTTTTTAAGCATAAGCACAACAAGGTTCTTTCCTATATCATGGATATCCCCCTCCACCGTTGCAATGACAAGAGTCGGCATATCATCACCTGAGTCCTTCTTTTCAAGTAACGGCTCCAGATGCTCTATAGCAAGCTTCATAGTATTTGCGCTGCCGATAAGCTGTGGCAGGAAATATTTCTTCTGGTTGAAAAGCTCTCCCACCTCATTAATAGCCGGAATCAGGCTGTTATTAATAATCTCGTCAGGCTTTGCCCCATCAGAAAGCATTTTCTTTACTTCATCAATTATACTGCCTTGTTTCCCTTTAAGACAGCCTGAAATACCGCATCCTTACTGCCCGCTGCGCATGTGCTGTTTGAAGCAGACGCATCATTGTCCGACTTTTTCACAACAACAGTCTCATATTGGGCCTTTTCCTCCGCAAGCCTGCTCATGCGCTCGATGTATGCTATATCGCTGTCAGGTCTGTCGAGCAGCATATCCGATGCAAATGCAGCATTCATCAAAAGCTCCTGTGATGGATTGGCAATGGCCATGGTGAGTCCTTTGCATATGGCCATTGTAAGAAACGCTGTGTTCACGTACATACGCTCAGGCAGTCCGAAGGATATATTTGAAAGGCCGCATATTGTAGGAAGCTTTTTCTCATCCTTACAGTACGCAATGGTCTCATAGCACTCGATTGCGGCCTTTGGATTTGCACCTATTGTCGCAACAAGTCCATCCACTACGATATCCTCATGTGCCATTCCAAGCGAAAGTGCCTTGTCATAAATAGTATTTATAATCTGCTTTTTCTCCTCGACATCCTTTGGCAATCCTGCATCCGAAAGTGGTAAGAGTATGAACATCGCTCCGTATTTTGCCGCAAGAGGCAGAAGCTTTTCCATCTTCTCAGTCTCAAGAGAAATGGAATTGATGAGAGCTCTTCCCGGATAAATCTTAAGAGCCTCCTCTATTACCTCCACATAGCTTGAATCAATACAAAGAGGGCAGTCCACGGTTGATGAAACCTCATATATAACCGATTTCATCATCTCCTTCTCATCGATACCATTCATGCCCATATTGATATCAAGTATTCCCGCACCATTTGTCTCCTGCTCCATAGCCATCTGGCGCACCAGGTCAAGCTTTCCCTCACGAAGCTGTGCCTGCAGCTTTTTCTTGCCTGTAGGGTTGATTCTCTCTCCGACCACGGTAAAGTTTCCATCTAAGTCAATCTCTACATTCTTTCGTTCGGATGCAAGCACTCTTCTATGATGCTCAAGCGGCTTATGAACAGGCATTGACTTTACGGCCTCTGTGAGTGCACGGATATGCTCCGGCGTGGTGCCACAGCAGCCTCCGACAATGGATGCACCTGCCTTCACAAGCCTCTCATCGCATCGGCAAACATATCCGGAGTCATCTTGTATACAGTTTTACCATCCTCAAGCTCCGGAAGCCCGGCATTTGGCTTTGCAATAAGAGGCACTGTAGAATACTCTGCCATTTTCTCAACCAGCGCTATCATCTCAGCAGGTCCCGTCGAGCAGTTCACACCGATAGCATCCACTCCAAGTGACTGCAGCACAACAACTGCTGTCTCCGGCGGTGTACCAAAAAGAGTCCTGCCATCCTCGTTGTAGGTGAGTGTCACCATAATAGGCAGGTCGCTTACCTCTTTTATCGCAAGCACTGCCGCTCTGCACTCCTGAAGACTCATCATTGTCTCAACCACAAAAACATCTGCGCCCGCCGCATCAAGGATCCTCGCCTGCTCCTTGTACACCTCCAAAAGCTCCTCAAACATCAGATCCCCGAGTGGAAAAAGCTGTCTGCCGGTCATCGTCATATCTGCTGCTACAAGTGCCCTATCCCCGACAGCCTGCTTTGACAGGCCAACAAGCGTGGTGTTTATCTCGTTAATTTTTTCCTGTAAACCATATTCTAAAAGCTTAATCCTGTTTCCTGTAAATGTAGGTGCATAAACAATATTCGTGCCGTTATCGACATAAGCCTTCTGCAAATCAAGAATCACCTGCGGATGCTCCATCACCCATTCCTCCGGACACACACCTACAGGCATGCCCGCTGCCATCAGGTTTGTACCGGTCGCTCCATCCAGGATAACTATGTTTTCTCTGATATATTTTCTGAATTCTTCTCTTGTCATTTCGTTTCCTTTTCTGTTTCAGCTGTTATTCACTCCACAGTGTAAAATATTTCAAAGCAAAAGCTATGTGCTCTTCATCCTTGAAATTTGTGAAAATTTATATTATCATTGTAACCGATTTTAAAACACAAAAATCAATAGTCTATTCACCATAATATACTAAAACACTATATTTTTCAAACAAAAGAAAGGATTTCTTATGAAACTTATTGCTTTAGATCTTGACGGAACACTTTTCAACAACAAAAGTCAGATATCCAAGGAAAATATAAAAGCTATAAAAGAGGCAACTGCTGCCGGAATAAATGTGGTCATCTCCACCGGCCGTCCATTCGGAGGGCTGCCGTTTGAGGCAATTAAGGACACCGGCATCCGCTACGCTATCACTGCAAACGGAAGTGCAATCTACGAGATTGACACCCAAAAATGTCTTTACGAAAACTGCCTTTCTGATGAGACAGCGTTTTCAATAATCGATTACCTGATGACAAAGCGCGTTCATATGGATGCCTTCATAAACGGCTGTGGCTATTCTCCATACAAGTGTCTCGAGGATGCAAAGGATCTCAAAATGCCTCCTTCTATAAAGGAATACATCATGACAACCAGAAAACGTGTGAACGATATCACTGAAATGATGCGCGAAAACAATTACCATATGCAGAAAATGACCATCAATTTCCCAAAGGATGTAGATGATAACTACTACTGCCGCGACGAAGTATTTGAGCATCTGAAAAAAATCCCTGAAATCACGCTCGTAAGCGGTGGCTACGGTAATCTGGAATTCACAAAAGCAGGCGTTGACAAAGGTGTGGCACTTCATAAGCTGGCTCAAATCCTGAATATAGCAGCTGATGAGACAATGGCTGTCGGTGACACCGAAAACGACATGGCTATCGTAAAAGCCGCACACATCGGCGTGGCCATGGGAAATGCAACCGATGAGCTTAAGGCACAGGCTGATTACGTCACCGACACAAACGAAAATGACGGCGTAGCCAAGGCTATCCGCCACTTTATGGGTTAATCTCACAAATTTAATATAACGATACCGGTCATATAAGAGTATAATAGTTGTTTAGCGCAAAATAGCTGTTTAACACACAATAAATAATCACCTGTCATATATATCCAAAGAAGCACATATACTTCTAAGACAACATATGACAGGTGATTTTTTGATTGTAAAAAAATATTTATCCAACCCACTTGTGACCGGAACTATTTTCCTGACACTTGCCGGTACAACCAGTCGGTTTATGGGTTTTTTCTTTCGCATATTTCTTAATAACGTCATGGGCTCAACAGGTCTGGGACTCTATCAGCTTGTGATTCCACTCATGTCCGTATGCATGTCACTCTGCTGCAACGGCTTTCAGACTGCCACATCAAAACTTGTTGCCGAAAAGCCTCAAAACAGGCAGATTATACTCATTTGCGCAATAATTATGTCAGCCACCATTGCTCTTTTACTCACAATTATTATGTATTCCAATGCCAACTACATAAGCATTTGTATTTTAAGTGAGTCACGCTGCACAGAGCTTGTCAAGGCGCTGTCCTTTTCCATTCTGCCCGCTGCTATCCATTCCTGCATAAACGGATACTATTATGGATTGAAAAAAGCAGCCGTTCCAGCTGCCACTCAATTAATTGAGCAGACCGCACGCATTGGCACCTGCTATCTGATATACTCAATACTATCTGACGGTGGCAGCTGCTTTAAGCCTGTATACTCTATATACGGTATCGTGGCAGGCGAAGCGAGCGCAACCGTCTTTTCCGTTATCACAATAAAAAAAGATTTCTCATACTTTAAAATATCCGTCAAAAGCCTGAAAACAACAGCCTATGGCATGGCTGCGCTTTTCATCCCTTTATCACTAAACTACATATTGACAAGCTTTTCATCCTCCGTCGAAAATGTGCTTATCCCGAGAACTCTTAAGCTCTACGGACTATCACCGGCATTGGCCCTTGACATATTCGGAACCATTTCCGGACTCACCCTTCCTGTGCTTTTATTCCCCGGTGTGCTTTGCAGCTGTGCCTGCGTGATGCTTCTGCCATCTGTTTCTGAATCAAATGCCGCCGGAAAGGATACAAAAATCACAAAAACCATAAACTCCTGTGCCTTATTCGGACTATGCTTTGGTCTTATCTTTACATGCATATTCTATCTGCTGTCGGATTTTATAGGGGATTTTCTTTTTTCATCGAAGCTTTGTGGATATTTCCTTAGAAGACTGTGTTTTCTGTGCCCACTGATGCACATAAGCGGAATGCTCTGCAGCATACTGCACGGTCTGGGTAAAGCAAAGCAGGGTGCTCTTTGTCAATCTGCTCACCTGTGCGATAAGAATTCTTATGATTATGCTTCTCGTACCCCACTATGGGATAGATGCATATCTGTGGGCTATGCTTGTGTCGCATGTGTTTATGACACTTGCTGTCGGGATTCTCACCTGCCACACAGCACACAAATAAAAAAAGCCTGCACATACTCCAGGCATACCGGAATATGTGCAGACTCATAAAATTACAGATTATACACGTGAAAGGTACTCACCTGTTCTTGTATCAATCTTGATAACATCATCTGTCTCAACAAAAAGTGGTACATAAACTGTAGCACCTGTCTCAACTGTAGCAGGCTTTGTAGCACCTGTTGCTGTATCACCCTTGAAGCCAGGCTCTGTCTCTGTAACAGTAAGCTCAACGAAAAGTGGTGGCTCAACTGCAAATACATTGCCCTTGTGTGAACAAACCTTACACATCTCGTTCTCTTTTACAAACTTGAGAGCATCGCCAACCTCATCCTTTGGTAAGTCAATCTGGTCATATGTCTCAACATCCATGAAATGATAGAAATCATCATCTGCATAAAGATACTGCATATCCTTACGATCAATGTGTGCTGTAGGGCATTTCTCTGTTGGACGGAATGTCTTCTCAACAACACCACCACTGATGATATTCTTTAACTTTGTACGTACAAATGCTGCACCTTTTCCTGGTTTAACATGCTGAAATTCGATAATCTGATAGATGTTTCCCTCGAACTCGATAGTAACACCGTTTCTGAAATCTCCTGCTGAAATCATTAGTTACTTCCTCCTTAAATCGTGCGAGCCTAAGCTCTCTCATTCGTCCATTTTACAATAAAAAACAATACATTTCAAGTATTTATTTTCTATTGCATGAATTTGTATTGGTTTTATATTAGTTTCTTGCCTCGATATCCGATATCATAGCTATTCTCTTTGCGTGTCTGCCGCCCTCAAACTCGGCTGTCAGATAAGCCTTTACGATATCCTTTGCAAGCTCAACACCTACAATCCTCTCACCAAAGGCTATGATATTGGCATTGTTGTGCTGTTTTACAAGGCGTGCTGTGGCTGTGTCTGAGCAAACTGCCGCACGGATTCCGTTGACCTTATTGGCTGCTATTGAGATACCCACACCGGTACCGCATATCAGTATTCCGCAGTCAAACTCGCCTGACGCCACTGCATTAGCCACCTTCTCACCATACTCCGGGTAATTGCAGCTCTCACTTGAATCTGTGCCGAAGTTGGTCACCTCGTGACCCATGCTCTCAACGTACTCCATTATTGTCTTTTTAAGCTCAACTGCTGCGTGATCGTTTCCGATTGCAATCTTCATAATATATATGCCTCCAAATTTTAAATTATTAGTTAAAAATTATTTATTTACTTTCTTTAAATGCCTCTTGTAGCATGCAATTACAGGCTTTTCAATAAAGCGCTTAAGCACAATCTGTATCTCCTCATGCGGGTCAATAGGTGCTACAAGTATTGATCTGATGCCCGTAAGATTGGCTCCGATGATATCCGTAAATATCTGATCTCCCACAAAAAGAGTGTTTTTCGTATCTGTGCCAAGCCTCTCCATTGCTGTACGATAGCCTGATGGCTTGGGCTTTCCTGCCTTGTAGATATACTTTATCCCAACCTGCTTAGCAAAGCTCTTCACACGCGGCTCCTTGTTGTTTGAGAGCACAAGGCACGAAAAACCAAGCTCCTTAAGGTGCTTAAACAAAGCAATCGCCCGCTCATCAGCAGGCGAACCATGAGTCACAAGGGTGTTGTCGATATCAAAAATAATGCCCCTGTAGCCCTCCTTATATAATTTATCAAAATCTATGCTGTATGTCGAGTCAATGTACTCTCCCGGGTATAAAAAACTCATAGTATAAAATTCTCTGTCTCCCTGTTAATCTGTTCATTCAAGGCTGCCTGCTGCATAACGGTGACATCCGCACTGCCAACAAAACGCTGATACTGCTGCAATACCTTATCCTTGTCTAAATCGGATACAGCCTTTGCGACATCAAGTGTGCTGATATCACTGTCAGCACCCTTAAGCTCATAGCTCGCATTGGAATCATATGTATTTGCATAATCAAGCGAGGTAAAGCTCTGCCTTGCCCTTGCAGCCTCATGATCAGCCGTATCATCAGCAATGGATTGCTGTGAAGCTGTGTCATCCACTGCCTGCTTCGAACTCATAATCTGGCTGTTTCTAAGCTCGTTTACCCTTATGGAATTGTATGAATAAAAGCCTTCGCTCGGGCGAATACCGGAAATGTTCATACGCACCTTCCCATCATGTTTTAAATAAATCCTGCTGCCTAAACACTATTTGGTGTCAAGCATCTTTTTAAGCTCTGTCATAAATGTATTGACATCCTTAAACTCTCTGTAAACCGACGCAAACCTCACATATGCTACCGCATCAAGGTCCTTTAATCTGTCCATAATCAGCTCTCCGATGAGTGATGTAGGGATTTCCTTTTCCTCTCTGGCAAAGATTTCTATCTCGACTCATCTACAAGCTTTGAGATTGTATCTGCTGAAATCGGTCTCTTGTGACATGCAAGAAGCACGCCCTTTTCAATCTTGGAGCGGTCATACTGCTCTCTGTTATTATCCTTTTTTATAACGATGAGCGGGATTGTCTCCACCTTCTCATATGTAGTGAAACGCTTGCCGCAATCATCGCACAGCCTTCTGCGCCTGATAGAACTGTTGTCATCAGCCGGTCTTGAGTCTATTACCCTTGTGTTGTCACTACTGCAAAATGGACACTTCATGCTGTACCCTCCGTAGGTATCATATAGTATGAAGAAGCAAAATATCTTTGTTTCTCATTATAATACTTCAAATCATCATCTGTATTTAAAAAGACCTATACATATTTTAGTATATATATACTAATTTTCGTTGTCAATATGTTTTGTACTGATTTTGACTTTTTATAATTTTTTTGTTATTTATAAAATCATAACAGCTTGCGCCGCATATCAGACTCACATATATTTACCAATATTATATCGGGTCCAATCTTCACAATCTTAACCCATGGAATACAATATTCATAATCTCTGCAAAATATTCCCATATATTTTCCCGGTCCCGGCACGATAATCGCACAGATTTTGCCACAGACCGGATCAAACTCCAAATCCCGTACGTGTCCGATGAACCTGCCCTCCTCCACGCTCACAACCTCTTTTTCGCATAAATCCAGAAAACGCATAAAACAGACCTCCCTTGGTCTATCTTATGCGTTTTACAACTAATCTGTGCACTAATTCTACCAAATAAATGAATGCCAAACTACTATAAATGTACCTTTTTCAAAAAATTAATTAAAATCATATATATTATCAAAATCACTTAATTCAGCGATTTTATTTTGATTGATATCACAAGCGTATGCTTCTATAATTTTTCCTTCTAATCCTTCTGTTTCAAAATCTACAAAAATAATTTTTGACATTCTTATCCTCTTAATATTCTACTAAAATATTTCCATTTTGATCTGCGATACAATAATAATCGTCATCAACAGCCCATTCACATGCATCAACACCATTATAAGTGGTTGATCCTGAATTCCAAACTGTATTAGTTCTACTATTATAAATACTTATAACTTTTTGTGGTGGATAAAATAATACACCATGTATTTTTAATGGTAAAACAGGATCTCTTTTAATAGATGAACTATTACTATTATTATTTGATGAATTATTCCCTACATTTGATTCATTACTATTTGATGAATTACTACTATTATTTACGCTTTTATTTGATTTACTGCTCTTTTTACTTGTTTTATTTCCAGAAGACTCTTGAGCTTTCTTTGCTGCTTCTTCTTCAGCCTTTTTAGCAGCAGCTGCTGCAGCTTCCTCTTCTTCTTTCTTCTTTATTTCATCAAGTTTATTTGAAATTTCTGCAATTTTAGAGTCAATTTGACCGATTAAATCCTTAAAATATTCTTCAGGAAGTTTTGAAATTTCATCTTTTAATGAATTTAAATTTGTAATTGCATTGTTTAAATCATCTTTACTTGAATTATTAATATCTAAAGAAGATGCTTCTGTAAATTTATTGTTATAATTATTTACAACATTCTTAATTTCTTCATTAATTGCATCATTACTTGAATCTATTTTATCATTTAATGAATTAATATCATCTTTTTCTAATGTTTTATCAGAAGAAATTTCATTTGAAATATTAGTAAATTCATCTAAGTAATTCTTGCAGCTATTTATATCTTTTGTTTCTGAAAATCTATTATTAATGTCATTGATTTTATCAGTATAATAATCAATAAACCATGAATATTCAGATTTAAGTTCCTTATCGTAATTATCTTTTAATTCTTTATGATTCTTCGAATATTTCTTTAAATAATCATTTAATTCTTTATCAGACTTAAAATCATTATAGATTTTTTCTTTTTTGTCTATTTCTGATTCTTTATCGAATTTTTTATTATAAGCTGTAATTAATGAATTAGCAGCTTTAATATCATTTTTTACATCTAAATTACGTTTATAATTTACTCCTAAAACTGTACCTAATAAAATTACTACAATAACGGCAACTAAAATCGCAATTTTAGTTGTTTTTTTTATTAACATTTTCTCATTCTCCTTATTTTGCATTTACTGATATTTGTATCTTAATAATAAAACCTTCCCACACCTATACGGTATGTTGAACCTTTAAAATCCAATTTTAGGTATGGGAAGTCTTAAATAATAATATATAATTAATCAACTACGTACTTTAGTACCCGAATTATACCAATTTATACATTAAATCTGAAAAGAATTACATCTCCGTCCTTAACAACGTACTCTTTTCCTTCCATGCCTACGATGCCCTTTTCTCTTGCGGCTGCAAGGCTTCCGTTGTCAAGAAGATCCTGATAGTTGACTACCTCCGCCTTGATGAAGCCACGCTCGAAATCAGTATGTATCTTGCCGGCTGCCTGTGGTGCCTTTGTACCTTTCTTTATAGTCCATGCACGGCACTCATCCTCTCCTGCTGTGAGGAAGGAAATAAGTCCGAGAAGTGAATAGCTGGCTGCTACAAGCTTATCGAGACCGCTTGACTCAACACCTAAATCCTCAAGGTACTCCTTCTTTTCGTCCTCATCGAGATCTGCAAGCTCCTGCTCAATCTGTGCACAGATAACAAATACCTCTGCGCCCTCTTCCTTTGCCATTTCTCTTACCTTTGCAACATGCGGATTGCTTGCGCCGTCATCTGCGAGGTCGTCCTCTGATACGTTTGCTGCGTAGATGGTAGGCTTTGCTGTAAGGAGATTATATCCCTTGAACCAAAGCTGTGCATCCTCATCATCAGGCACTTCAAAGGTTCTGGCCATCTTTCCGTCCTCAAGATGAGCCTTTACTGCCTCAACAAGCTCAAGCTCCTTTGCAAGTGTCTTGTCCATTCTTGCCTGCTTTGCAATCTTTGCAATTCGCCTGTCAAGAATCTCAACATCCGAGAAAATAAGCTCAAGATTGATTGTCTCGATATCTCTTGCAGGATCTACAGAGCCATCTACATGGATAATGTTTGTATCCTCAAAGCAGCGCACTACGTGTACGATTGCATCTACCTCACGGATATTTGCAAGGAACTGGTTTCCAAGTCCCTCACCCTTACTGGCTCCCTTCACAAGACCTGCGATATCAACAAATTCGATTGTTGCAGGTGTAACCTTCTTTGTGTGATAGAGCTCTCCGAGCTTTACGATTCTCTCGTCAGGCACTGAAACAATACCTACGTTTGGGTCGATTGTAGCAAAAGGATAGTTTGCTGAAAGCGCTCCTGCCTTTGTGAGTGAGTTGAATAATGTAGACTTTCCGACGTTCGGAAGTCCGACGATTCCGAGTTTCATGGTATATATATCTCCTTTAAATTGATTTCATATGTATTTTGTGTATCGGATGTTTGTTGATACAACTATGTAGTGTACCACATTAACGGAGATTTGTACATAATTTTAACATACTCAGCTAAAACAAATCCTTTATTCTCCATCAATAAATGGTATCATATACACAGGCAGATAATTTATCCCATTCTCCCATTTATAGTCTTTTGTATGAACAACATATTTTTCTCTGATTCGGCTGCTAAATTTCTCACAAAATGCATCCAATGATTTATGCTCTCTGTAATTTCCGGATTTCACTTCAATAGGATTAATTTTAGTTCCATTTGATAGCAGGAAATCTATCTCGTACAAATGATTTGAAGTTTCACTTTTCATTGTGTAATAAAACAGATTGTTTCCTTTTGCTGTCAACATCTGTGCTACCGCATTTTCATAAACATATCCCAGGTTTGCTTCCAGCTTGTCTGACAACAGCTTATTATAGATTATATTATCCGTATATTTTTTATCCTTAAATGCAAGCGTAATAAACAGTCCAACATCTGATGTAAATAGCTTGTATCTGTCTATATCCTTTTCCAGAGACATTCCAACCCCGGGGTTGTTTGCATGATATGCAATATTTACAGTATATGAGCTGAGTATATCAGGTAATATATCTCTCACTTGTTTTGCACGTACCCCTTCTCTCGCTTTTGACAACACATATCTTGATGCATTTTTACTAAGACTTGCCGGAATTGCATCATATATATCTCCTGCCAGTCCGGTTCCATCTATTTTTGTAAAATCCTCTTCATATAACTCAACAATCTCCCTTTTCGTTTCATCCACAATCTGAAGATTATTATGTTCCAGATAAGCTTCAATAGCCTGAGGCATTCCTCCGATTAGCATATACAATCTAAATTTACGCATCAAATTTCTATGCATCGCATTTCCTGCTGCTTTTTTATTTTTTAAAAGTAGTTTAATCGTCTCTGCTGTGATTTCGTCATCTATTGCCCACAAAAACTCTTCAAAATCCATAGGATACATAGATATCTTATGCTCTTCACTTGGTATTAATATATCCATCGTATTCTTTTTTATCGAAATCAATGAACCTGTTTCTATATATTTATATCGGCCATCAGCAACAAGATACTTGATTGCCTGTCTTGCTTTTGGCAAAAGCTGGACCTCATCAAATATTATAACGGATTCATTTTCATATAATCTCACACCGGTTAACTGCTGTAGCTGTAAAAAGAAGAAATCAAGCTCATATGTGTCATCAAATAAAGCAATAATATCCTTGCTTGTATGCGCAAAATCAATCAGGATATATGATTTAAATTCATTTTTAGCAAATTCTTCAACAATCGTCGACTTGCCGGTTCGCCTGGCACCTTTCACAAGAAGGGCATATTTGTCGCTTCGGTTGATTTTCCATTCAAGTATTTCATTATAAATTTTACGTTTAAATACATGTCTTTCCATATAAAAGTCACCTCTTTGTTAATATTATATCCCGAATCCCCACTCGTGTAAACTGATATTTTACGCAAATCCCCATTCGTTTTACCTATAATCTTACGCAAATCCCCATTCATTTCTTCCATCACAGTACTTTTTCACGAAAAAAACTTCCCACACATAACCTAATATGCAGGAAGGTTTTCACATTTTTATTCACTTATCATCTCATCACACTTAATCTGCTCGATATGTATGGCAAGGTAGCCTGTCTCATTGTCCAAAAACTCATGATTTAAGTCCTTTCCAAGCTCCTTACATATATCACCTGCCAGTGCGAATGACTCCGGATAATTTTTCTCGATAAACTGATTGAGATCAACCTTTAATTTTTCTCCGGTCGTGGCTCTTGATACCATGTGGCGGATATGGTTCATGAGGCGGTTGTAGGCCATAGTAGTGACATCTATGTGCTTTCCAATCTTTTCCTCTATAAATGTGGCGCATTTTCGAACTGCTGCCGCCATCTCCATGGCATCCGATACCTTTGAATTGTTTAAGGATGTATGAATATGAAGAGTAATGTAACCGATCTCATCATCAATTATATCAATTTGTTTTTTATCCTTTAGTATGTGGCGGATATTCTCAGCTATCTTGTACTCCCTATAAAACATCACACGGATGTCATCGTTTAAAGGATTGCTGATCTGTTCTTTGTTTTCCATACGCTTTACAGCAAATGCTATATGATCTGCCATAGGAAACAATATGCTTCTGTCTATATGTCCAAACTCATGCTCTGCATTATCGAGCAGTGTGTTTGCAATCTCAAGATACTCCGGCTCAATGGATTTTACTATGTCCTTTGCCGGACCTCTGTCCCTTGTCTGTGTCAGCTCATACAGTGAATCCTCTTCCGTTGGCTCGACAGACTGTGTAATTTTCTTTCCAAAACCCACACCCTTTCCGACTATAAGATATTCTCTTGCGCTCTTATCCTTTACCGCAAGCACTGTATTGTGATTTAATACCTTTGTGATTCTGTACATATCATTCCCCTGACATTTTTATTACTTTCTCGTAGGTGTCAACTGCGTAGAGAGCTCCCCCGCCTTAATCGGTCCGTCTGTGATGAGACGGATTTTCTGATTATCTTTTAGCTCTGTGCAGATGACAGGAGTTGTAACTGATGGTGCGTTCGCCTTTAAGTAGTCAAGGTCAAGCTTCATGAGCACATCGCCCTTATTAACATGGCATCCTGCCTCAACCTGTACGTCAAAGCCTTTACCCTCGAGCTTTACTGTATCAATTCCTACATGGATTATCATACCAATTCCTGAGTCGGTTGTAAATCCCAAAGCATGCTTTGTATCAAAAACGAATAAAACAGTTCCATCCTCAGGTGCTACAACCACGCCCTCCTCAGGTGTGACTACCGCTCCGTCACCCATCATTTTGCCGGCGAAGGCTCGTCCGCGCTGTTGAGAGGTCTGCTGCTATTCCTGTCATCGGGCTTGAGATGATAACTGTGCTTGTCGGTTCTTTGGTGTCAGCAGCTTCCTGTGCTTTATCTGAAGCGGTGCTTGAATCTTCTGTTTTTGAATCAGTGGCCGAAGCTGCATTTTCGTTCTTCACCTCATCTGCGCCTGCTGTATTATTTTCTGCTGCATCATCCTCGAAATGCTCCTCTGTCACACTCGCAAGATAATCCTCCAGATCTGATTTTATCACTGTTACTCTTGGTCCATAGATAATCTGTACTCCCTGTCCCTTGTGCACGACTCCTGATGCTCCTGTTGATTTAAGAAGCGCATCGTTTACCTTGTCAGGGTCTATTACTGTGATACGAAGCCTTGTCGCACAGCAGTCCACATCTGAGATATTGGCTTTGCCGCCGAGACCTCGTGATATAGTCTGCGAGAGCTCGTCTACAGCCGCTTTGTCGTCAGAAGCTTTTGTATCCTTGGCAGCTTTTCTTGCATTTACATCTGCCTTGGTGTAGAGCTTTGTCTCTGTATCATCATCCTCACGGCCCGGAGTCTTGAAATCAAACTTCTTTATAAGGAAGCTGAAAATAAAGTAATACAGTAAGAAATATACTATTCCCGCCGGAATCACAAGCATCCAGCTTGTCTTTACATTGCCCTGCAATATACCAAACAGGAAGAAATCAAGCAGTCCGCCTGAGAATGTGAGTCCTACAGCGATGTTTAAAATATGCGCTATCATATATGCGCTTCCTGCGAGCACAACCTGTACTGCAAAGAGAGCCGGTGCTACGAAAAGGAATGAGAACTCAAGAGGCTCTGTGATTCCTGTAAACATACATGCAAGTGTTGCTGAAAGTAAAAGGCTTCCTGCCTGTTTTTTCTTTTCCGGCTTTGCACATTTATACATTGCAAGCGCTGCTCCCGGAAGTCCGAAAATCATAAAAATGAACTCTCCGGAGAAATATCTTGTGGCATCAGCACTGAAATGTGTGATGTTTGCTGAGTCTGCAAGCTGTGCGAAGAAGATGTTCTGTCCACCCTCGACCATATGTCCTGCAACCTCCATTGTTCCACCGACTGCTGTCTGCCAGAACGGCATATAAAATACATGGTGCAGTCCGAATGGTATAAGGGCTCTCTTTATGATACCAAAGAGCAGAGTTCCGAAATATCCTGTTCCTGTCACCACCCCGCCGAGTGCATAGATTCCGTTCTGCACTGTCGGCCAGATAAAGTACATTAGGATTCCTACAAACAGATATACCACTGTTGAGATGATAGGCACAAATCTTGTTCCACCGAAAAATGACAATGCATTCGGCAGTTCAATCTTGTAGAAACGGTTGTGCAGTGCTGCCACTCCAAGTCCTACGATAATTCCTCCAAACACACCCATCTGCAGTGACTGGATACCGCATACTGATGTAATGGTTCCATCGAGCACATCCTTTGCAATACTTCCGTCTGCAAGGATTTTTCCGGAAATCTTAAGCATCGCATTGATTGATACATTCATAACAAAGTATGCTATGACTGCCGAAAGTGCTGACACCTCCTTTTCCTTCTTTGCCATTCCGATTGCTACTCCGACTGCAAAAATGAGCGGAAGATTATCAAATATGGCACTTCCGACCGCATTCATGATTACAAGAAGTGCATGGAGTATAGTCTTATCTCCGAGCAGCCACTGTAAACCGTAGGCTCAATTGTTGTGGTGTTGGTGAATGAGCTTCCGAGTCCTAAAAGCAAGCCTGCTACCGGAAGGATTGCGATTGGAAGCATGAAGCTTCGTCCTACTCTCTGCAGGACACCAAAAATTTTGTCTTTCATGAGCTTTTCCTCCTATAAATGCAGGGTATGTACCGATTTGCACCTATCATTCTTTTTTGCTCCAGCGACAAAAAGGAGGCACTTATCATACACTAACCCTGTTAAAAGTTATGTACGACAAATGCCTCCCTAAAAGTAACACGTCTGTTAAAGTTTATATCACAGAAGCTTTATCATTTCAACACAATTTTCCCAACGAATTTATTTTTTGTTAATCATGCTGTTTTTATACATGTTTTTTTGTGAATTATGTCTAATGTCTTTTTTCTCCAGATGCCTCCATGTTTCCACTATCATAAAGCATTCTTCCCCTGTGATGCCCTCTGATGAATACACAGCCTTTTGTATGATGCGCATGTACTCGTCCCAGTGGATTCCGCAATAATCCGGTCCGCAGTATTTTTCCTTCAGGTTAGCCAGATAAAGCTCATCTGTCCTGTTCTTTGAAGGATGTCCCAGTCCTTTGTAGATGCGGTTGTTTATCATTATTGCTACCCTGCTGTAACGGCCTTTTTTCACCCTTTTTGCAAGTCTTGCTTCCCACAAAATATTTCTTCGCCTTTTGATATAAACTATGATGGCTGTAAGTGCAGTCAGAAAAATCACACAGAGTGAGGTTTTTAAAATCACCGGTGGTATATGAAGTCTCGTTTTTGAGTTCTGAGCATCTGTACGTTTATCCGCACCTGACTGTGAACCATAAGCCTTCTCACTGCCATCACCTGATGTACTGTTTGCTGCAGCTTTTGATGTATCATCTTTTGCTGTGTCATCATTTTCTGCATCTGTATTTTTTGTATCTTCATTTGCAGCATCTTCATCTGCCGCAGTATCATTCATATGCTCACTATCATTATAAGCAGCACCGGTGTTTGTTTTCTTTCCGTTGACACCAATATAGTCAAACGGATTCTCACCTGTCACATACTCAAAATATCCCGGTGTCATCTCCACCGGAATCCATCCGAAATCATCCAGATATATTTCAACCCAGGCATGCGACTGCGAATCCTTCACCTCACATATATCCTCATCATTTTCACCGGATTTGAAGCTGTCCTCCTTTGCACAATATCCGCTTACATAACGGCATGGAACGCCCATCTGTCTGAGTATCATCGTGCCAGCCGATGCAAAATGCACACAAAAGCCCTGTCTGCTATTTGAGAGAAAATTTTCAACCACATCCTTACCGCCTGTGGAGGGAGGATTTTTGCTGTACTTAAAATTCTTCGATGTCAGAAACTGCTGCACCAGCTGTGCTGCCGCAATCCTGTTGGCATCATTTTCTCTTATATAGCCTGTGTACATCATATTGCTTGTGAGCTGTCCTGTCCTAAGAAGCCACTTTGCATCTTCCGCAACAATCCCGTCACCACCCTGCTTTGCAGTATAGTTTTCCATTACATAATCATTGTATGCCACATAGAAATCATTGTTGACCTCAAGAGGCTGCTCCGGCTCAAGGATAGACATTTCCAGACTACCATCGAAAAAGCCTGGACACGCCGACACCTCGATAGTCTTTGTCGCTTTATCCTTTGTGATAAAAAAGTCTTCGTCAAAATCTATATCGCCCTTGGCATCTATACTGTACGGATCGATACAGTACGGCAAATAAGTGTATTTGGTGGAAAGCTTCTTCATAGTGATTGTATACTTTTCGGTGGCCGGATTGGTCTCATCATCATAATAACCATCAAGCAGCGTGGCTAATCCGATTGTAGTCTGCCAGGCTGTCATCCTTGAAGCATCATGATACTCTTTTTCCATCCCGGAAAAATCAGACTTTTTAATCCATCTGCCATTCTCATAGGTATCACCGTAGAAGCTTCTCAGATAAATATTAGAAGGCGCTCCTGCCTTTGCTTCTACCGTCATCACTGTTTTTTCACTGTAGCTTGGATAGTGATTACTAACCGTGCCATCTGTAAATCAATCCCCACGCTGAAGAATGATTTTACGCTGCCCTCCAAATCCTTTTGAAAGGCAAGCATCTGTGGCTTTTTATCGGCAAGTGTATCAGCAAGAGGTTTAAATGAAAATACACATATGAAAAGTACTGCAGACACCGCCGCCATGTATAAAAACGCCGCCGCTATCCTTAAAGCCTCATTGCCCTGTACACTGCCATTTGCATCATATCCTGCCACTGTGCGTGCGTTGCCATCTGCGATAAGACACCAGAGTGTACACAGCGTGAGCATAACAACCTCGCTGACACTTGGCTTTTGCTATGCACAACTGCACCGCAAGCATAAGCGTTGGAAATAATGTGAGCATGCGTCTTCTTTTAATTTGAACCGCCAGTGTCACCAGCAAAAGCATAACTATAAACGATACAAAGCCAACAAATGCCCCCGCATAGGCTTTATCGCCCTTTGGACAGACAAATGAAGTGCCATAGTACACATTTATTATCTCAAGATACCTGCCCTTTACATACAAAAAGCCGTCTTTTATATGCTCTGCAGCCTGCCAGTTTGCAATAAATACACCAAGCACAAATACAAGCAGCAGCCCCGTATTTATCGCATGGCGCACCCATTTTCTTGTGTCAAGCGATGTAAGCCTGTTTATAAAGCCGCTTATCATCGAAAAAATAAACAGCCACACATACACATAATATGGGCATCTCACATGTGAAACGGTCGTATTCACAACAGACACTGCACACACCGTAAGAAGTACTGCTGCAGCTGCATTGGCAAGTTCAGTAAGCAGGACACCAAGCACTGTAAATGCATTATTATAATCAGGCTTTATCTCATTTGTGTCAGATCTCTGCCATCTGCTTTTCCTAAATGACAATCTCGTTTTTTTCATCCGCTCTGCCAACTATCTCCTCTCCCCTTTTATCTGAAGTCTTCTGTCCACGCTAAGCAGACACACAAGCTTTTCTGCCCGGTACTTTTCCTCATACAAAAAAGCGCATCATTTTTTGTATCCGGCTTCATTTTAAGAAAACTGTTCAAAAATATGTAAAAGCCCTCCTCGTCATCCACTCTGGCTCTCACAATATCATTTATGGCGGTATCATACCACGCCACATAATGAGAGCATTTTTGATCCATAAGCGAAAAGGAAAGTGAGACAAGAAGCTTCATAAAAGCATCCGCCTGTCTGCCTTTCTTTATTCCCCTTAAATCTGCTACTATGGCCACCGCACATGCCTTTGGCAGGCTGTTCTCCTTTACCATCAGCTCATCAGTCCTTGCAGAAAGCTTCCAGTGTACACTCTGCAGCCTGTCACCGTTTTGAAACTCTCTGACATCAAACAGCTCCGACGGATCATATCCCGGTCTTAAATCATCATAGATATCAGAATCCCCAAAGAAATTTCTTACTCTGTCCGTTATCCTCACAGGAATCTCATCAATCTGCGGCATCACCTCAACATTTGCATATTTTTTAACTCTTTTCGTGACATAAAAAAGCCTCGAAAAATCATATAGCTTTATCCTTACAAGCTCAAATTCATAATTGCCGCATAGGTTTACGCTGTACAAAAAATCACTGCCTCCAGACAGCCATTTTGTACTTTTTTCGCCGGATAAATTATTTTTCACCGTTACACGGTATTTTACACCATCAAAGCCTGCCTCCTTCAGCCGGCAGGAAAGACTCACCCTGATACTCTCGCCCTGTGTGGCGATAGCTATCGGAATATTTATAGCTGCCACTGCCCGGTGCGCCTTTACAAGCAATGCTATAAATGTCAGCACCATAAACACACACATAAAGCAGCCAAGCAGTGCCAGTGCAGCATTACCGTATATCATCGACATATAAAAAACTATTGCCGCAGTAATTATTCCTATCAAAAAACTAATCACGATTACCTGCCTTTTTCACATAAGTTGTCGGCTGTTTAACAGCTTTAGTATCTCATCTATCACTGAAAGCTCTGATACGTGTGATACTCTCGCCTTGGTATTCAGCACGATTCTGTGCTTTGTCACATCCGCAAATACAGAAACCACATCAGATGGTATGACATAGCTTCGCCCACTCAGATACGCATATGCCTTTGCCATCCTAACACACGCAATCGTACCTCTCGGACTCACTCCCAGCTCAATGTACGGACTTGTCCTTGTCGCATCAACCAGATCCACAATGTACGAGTAAATACTGTCATGTATAAACACCTGCTCAACCTCTCCCTGCATCTCAACAAGCCCCTGTGCATTCATAACAGGCTTTATCGTATACTCATCAGCTTCACACTTTTGCCCTTTGCGATATCCACCTCTGCATCATGTGAAGGATATCCCATGCTCATACATATCATAAACCTGTCAAGCTGTGACTCCGGCAACAACTGTGTACCGGCGCTGCCCTTTGGATTTTGAGTGGCCATCACTATAAACGGCTCCGGGATCTTCCTGCTTATTCCATCCACAGTGACATTTCCCTCCTCCATAACCTCCAAGAGCGCAGACTGTGTTTTGGGACTTGTTCTGTTAATCTCATCTGCCAGAAACAGATTACACATCACGGCTCCCTCGCGGTACACAAACTCTCCGGTCTGCTTCTGATACATCGAAAAGCCAAGTATATCAGCAGGCAGCACATCCGGAGTGAACTGTACTCTGTGATTCACAAGCGCCATCGCCCTTGAAAAAGCTACTGCAAGCGTAGTCTTTCCCACTCCCGGCACATCCTCAAGCAGTATATGTCCACCTGCCAAAAAGGCAGCAAATGCCTTGATGATACAATCATCCTTGCCTTTACTGCCTTTTTTACTTCGTCTATCACTAACTGTGCATTATTCATTTGTCTTATCCCCCGGTTAATCATTTTAAACTGCCGATGATCATCTTCATCATCTTATTCATAAATAGCTATATATATTTTACATATTTAGTATCAATATTTCAACTTTTATCACTTAAATTAAACAATTCTTAAAATTAATCATCTCTGCTGCTACACTGTTCCGGTGATGACAAGTGTGCTCTCACCCGGTGTGACAACCCACGCTCCTGTTGTGCTATCCTGTGTATAGGTTGCAGCCGGAACAGTGATTGCACCTGCCGTGCTCGAAAATGTGCCTGTCGCCTCATTGTAAGTGTAATCTGTAGCTGCAGTCCAGGCTGTGCCGTTTAATGCGGCTGTAAGATTGTTCAAAACCGGAGCAAATGTGTCTGTTATAACCACGCCTGTGGTATTGGTTGCCGCAACGCTTCCGTAGTTTTGAATCCTGAAGGTATAGGTCAGTGTACCGTTTTCCGTCACAGGAACAGGGCTTACTGACTTAGTAATTGCAAGATTTGGCGCAGCCTCGGCATTTACTGTCTCTGCTGCTGTGACCGGAGTGATTCCAGTGCCACTAACTGTAGCAGTGTTTGTGACTGCAGCCTCTATGCCAAGAGGAGCATACTCATTTAACGCTGCCTCATAGATGACAGTTGCATTGCCACCTGCAGGGACATTTATGCCTGTTATGCTAAGAGGCGGTCCCTGGGTTACTGCAGGCGCTGCCTGGAGTGTGCCGTTTGTATAGTATTTTGCGGTGTTATTCACATAGGTTAATGGTACAAGAGTGTTGGTGTTAAAGGTATAAGCACCTAGATTGTCAGAAAGTGTCAGACCGTTTATCGCGGTATTTCCGGAGTTTACGATGCTCACCACATAGGTATTGTATCGTTTTGATTGTAGGTGTTTTTGACTGCTGTTTTCGTAGCAGAAAGCACCTCCAGTATTTCTCCGACTGCTATATTTGAATTGGCTACATTGTTGCCATAACGAAGCTGTGCCTGATTAGTAAATCGTGCCATATATTTTCCATCCTTTCATATATTCAGGTATGGTTTAATATATGACACAAATCTACAAATGCCACAGATTATTTACTGTCCTGTTTATTTTTCTCCACATCAGCCTTTTTGATAAGCTCAAGAAGCTTTTCAAGCTCCTCCTCATCCACGCCGGTGTAGCCTGAAAGCTCACTAAGGCTCGGCTCGAAACCCTTATCGGATTTTAGTTTCTCCACTGCACGGTTTACTAATGAAACCTTTCCTACACAGTATTCTCGCTCTCATCCTCACCGGTCTGCTCCCTGATACACTCTTTCATAGACTCCTCTATGGCATCCAGAAGCTCTTTTTCCACATCTATCTCATCCCCGCAGCCACAGAGCTCAGTAAGGCACATGAAAAGTCCCATGTTTCCCTCCTGTACTACGTCCTCAAAGCCCTCTGATGTAACGGCAAGCTTCTTTGCATGGCAAGCACACTTTTGAGCCAGAAATTTGATATAGTGTGTATCACACTCTCATCACCTGCAAGCAGCTTTTTGTACATATCGTCCTGCTCGGCCTTTGTGTAATCAGGTATCTCTTCAAGTTCCTCAAGATACATCCTAAACATAGGTGAATCCGGTATGAGGCTGTCCTCGTCTATGTCAGGCTCAGCTTCATTATCCTGCTCAGCCTTATTATTCTTTCCACCTGCTATGGCATCCATCGAATCGCCTTCTGAGTAAATTACATTGTTCAATGCAGCATTTTCAGACGATTCATCCCATGTAATTCGTCCTGTGGTTCATCCTCATAATCACCTGCACTCTCATTCTCCTGCTCATGTGGTGTGATGAGAAATTCAAATACATATCCTCCTGCGCTTTATTAAGCTCCATATCCTTAAAATAAGACATGATTTCATCTCTGCCTATCGGCTCCGCTGATGTCCTGATAATCTCGGTCACGCTCTGCACTGTCTCTATAAATGTATTCTGATCTAACATATTTTACACTCTCCTGTCTGATTTTCAAAAATACGTAACTATATCAATCCCTGTATAAAAATAAACAAAATCAAAAGCGGCAGTATAAACTGAAAATACGGCTTAAGCTTCCTTGAAATCTTAAGTCCCGCTCCTGTATTTGCCTCATCTATATACTTATCAAAGCCCCAGCCCCACTTTGTCACACAAAAAAGCAGATAAACCAGTGAGCCAATCGGGAGAAGCAGATTGCTTACCATAAAGTCCTCGCTGTCAAGCACATCCCTGCCTCCTATGAGGTGCAGATTGCTCCACACATTGTATCCAAGTACACACGGCATACTTGCAATAAGTATTATCACACCATTTATTAGCGCAGCCTTGTTTCTGGACCAGCCAAACATATCAATGGCAAACGACATGATATTCTCAAATACCGCAATAACGGTTGAAAAGCTGGCAAAGGTCATAAACAAGAAGAAAAGACAGCCCCATATGCGGCCTCCCTGCATATTTACAAACACATTTGGCAAAGTGATAAAGATAAGGCTTGGTCCTGCGTCTACCTCCACCCCATAGCTGAAGCAAGCCGGGAAAATGATAAGGCCTGACATTATAGCTACAAATGTATCAAGAGCACATATTTTGGCACCCTCACCTGCAAGAGTGCAGTCCTTTCCCATATAGCTGCCGAATATCTCCATTGCGGCCACACCCAGACTCAGCGTAAAAAACGCCTGATTCATGGCTGCTGTTATTACATTCTTTATTCCAATTTCAGAGACCGCATCCAGATTTGGAACAAGATAGAATTTCACTCCTTCCAAAGCCCCTGAAAGTGTGATACTGTGCACCGCAAGGACAATGATAAGCAAGAGCAGAGCACTCATCATAAATTTACTGATTTTCTCAAGCCCATTCTGCAGACCACGGCTGCACACCAAAAAGCCAAGCACAACCGTAACTATCATCCAGAAAGCCATCTGCTTGGGGTCTGCAAGCATGTTTCCAAATGCAGCTGCCGTGTCATCAGTATTCATGCCTGATGTAAAATCTCCCTTTAGGAATTTAAAGAAATACGCAACCATCCAGCCTGAGACTGTTGTGTAATACATCATGAGCATGTAGCAGCCAAGCATGGCTATCCATCCGTGAATATGCCATTTACTGCCCTCTTTCTCAAGAGCCTTGTAGCTCATCACAGCACTTTTTCTGCTGGCCCGGCCTACAGCAAGCTCCATCGTAAGCACCGGAAGTCCCATGCATACCAGAAATATAAGGTAAAACAGTACAAAAATACCGCCACCGTTTTGACCTGTCACATACGGAAAACGCCATACATTGCCTATGCCTATAGCGCATCCTGCACTTACCAGTATAAATCCCAGACGTGATTTAAATGATTCTCTTTTCATATTTATATATCTCCTATTGTTATTGCGTTACGTCATCCCCCTGCTGTGAGCATTGACTATTGCTTTGTGCTTTATTACTCTCTTCAAAGACTCGCAACTCCTTTATTGCCTGTCCACCCATCAGATAGAGAATACCTGTATTGAATATAGTCATAGGCCGATTCCTACATCTCCGAGATCCCAGACAAATGTGTATGCCGCGATACCGCCTACAAACAGCATAACAAGAGCCAGCACCTTGTACATGGTCTGTGAAATCCAGTTATCCCCAAACAGGTACGCAACATTACTCCTTGCATAAAAAAGTATACCAAGGAAGGTGGAAAAGCTGAATAAAAACAATGTGACTGCTATAAAAATAACTCCAAAATCTCCAAGATGATACCTCATAGCTGACTGTAATAAATCCATGCCCTCTTTCCCTGCCACTATATTCTCCGGTGCAGTGAGCATGATCATTGCCGTACAGCTGCAAATCACTATCGTATCTATAAATACACCGAGCGCCTGCGTCAGTCCTGCCTTTACAGGAGTATCGCACTCTGCCGCCGCTGCAGCGCATGGAGCTGAGCCTGAGCCTGCCTCATTTGAAAAAAGACCTCTCTTTACACCATTCATGAGCACCGCTCCAAAGCCTCCCGCAGCCACCTGCCTGATACCGAAGGCTTCCTCAAATATCCTTGAAAAAACAGATGGCATCATGCCTATATTTTTAATTATGATAAAAATGGTTATGGCAAAATAGCACACCGCCATGATAGGAACAACTATGTCAAGCACCTTTACCGTAGCATTTTTCCTAAGCACTATTACAGCAGCCACTGCCACCAGGATTATTGTAGTATAAATAGGTGGTACACCAAATGCATTTTCAAAGGATGATGTGACAGAATTGCTGATCACCTGACTTATGCCACACCAGCAGATTAGTCCGGATATAGCAAACAAAACAGCTATAATAACATGTTTTTTCTTTTTGCCTGATTTATCCTCAAAGTAGTGGTGTATGTAATACGCCGGACCTCCACGATAGCCTGAGTACAGTGGATCCGGCTCCTTGTGAAGCTGTGCCAGTGTAGCCTCCACAAAAGCCGTGGATGAACCTATAATGGCTGTTATCCACATCCAGAAAACCGCACCTGCGCCTCCCACTGATATGGCAGCCACAACGCCAACCAGATTACCCATGCCCACTCTCGTCGCCGTAGAGACAATGAGTGTCTGGAACGTGGACAGGCTGTCCTTATTTTCCTTTTTACCTGTCAGCGCCTTTATCATGTCCGGAAACATTCTGATTGGTAAAAGTCTTGTCCTTACAGTGAAATAAATTCCTGTCGGAATCAAAAGAATTATGAGCAGTGAGATTCCCACGCTCCCACCGCCGGGCAGTGGAATGTGTATCAGATCTCCCCACAAGAAAGAATAAACTTTTTCAATAAGTGCTACTATCATAGTAAATATCGTCCCCTTAGTTTTCATTGCTTCAACGCATTGAAGATGAAGCCAGTAGTACTATGATACAATATGAGCAGGAAACTTTCAATATATTCTGGTTTTTTCTTTCACAAACAGTAATAAATACACTATAAGTCCCTTGCATATGAGATTATAATTTCTTATAATGATATAGTTGAATATTCAAAAGATATACGCCCTGGGAGATAAATAATGATAAAACTAATAGCAACAGATATAGACGGAACACTTGTAAAGGACGGCTCACTGCTCATAGATCCTGAGTACATGTCTGTCATCGACAGGCTCATAGACAAAGGAATAATATTTGTAGTCTGTTCCGGCAGACAGTTTTCAAGCGAATTTAAGCTGTTTGCTCCGATAAAACACAAGCTTTTGTATATAACAGACGGAGGAACAGTCGTGCGCACTCCAAAGGAAATCCTAAAAACCTATCCTATGGACGAGGATATATGGAAGGGCATGTGCCGGATGGTCCGCGATGAGCTGCTGCATGCGATTACTTTGCTGCTACTCCTGATTTCTGCTTTGCAGAGGATGGTGGCAGCCCAATCTTTCATCTGCTTCGTGATTCATACGGCTTTGAGATGCGTGAGGTTGATGACATCACAAGGCTTGACAGAAATGACATCATCAAATTCACTGTCTTTCATCCCGACAAATGCGAAGAGCTGTGTACACCGGTTTTCATTCCGGCATGGAATAAAAAAGCTCACCTGGCAGCCGCCGGCAAGGAATGGGTAGACTGCAACGCAAAGGGTGTCAGCAAATGGACTGCACTCTCATACCTCATAGACCGATTCGACCTGCTTCCGGACGAAGTATGCTGTTTCGGTGACAATCTGAATGATATTGAGATGCTTCAAAATGCCGGTATAAGCTACGCCGTGTCAAATGCCCGCCAGGAAGTTATCGCAGCCGCAAAACACACTGTGCGCCTTACTGGGAAAACGGAG